>ENA-UEOL01002219-UEOL01002219.1-human-gut-metagenome-genome-assembly--contig:-NODE-2219-length-11162-cov-4.568696_pt1 | contig 11162 bp, 7 predicted proteins | sample MGYA00242884_ERZ507884 | MGnify/ENA primary metagenome ERZ507884 (study PRJEB26167, sample SAMN06115417) | human gut metagenome | host: Homo sapiens | place: China:Chongqing | collected 2015-03-06... | reverse complement strand
AAAGCTTCCGCGTCTTTGTTCCAATAGTCAATCATATCGCTGACCTGATAGTTCTTGGAGAAGAGTGTGCGGATTTTGTCTGTGCCACACACCTTGTCGAACATGTCGAAACGGCTCTTGTCGGTGGCTGTGTCGAATATGCGTTTTTCTGGATAAAGTTTCGCCAACTCCTGCATCGCATAGAATTGGATGAGCGTGAGGCTCGAGCCTGGCACGTCGTCTACATAGAACTGCACGCCCTGCAGGTTCTCGCCCTTGCCTGTTCCGTAGAACGGCTTCACGTGGATCGGGCGGAACTTGGTGCCCGGCAGATTGAGGGCGTTCATGCGCTCTGCAAACTTGTCGGCGTCAATCCAGTCGGCGCAGATAAGCTGGAACGGCAAGGTGTAGCCAACGCCGATCGAAACGTAGTAAAGCTCGCCGAGAATGCCGGTGGCTGGATAATAGAACGCCGTGGCTGGCTGTGGGATATGCGGTGAAGGCAACACCCATGGCATTCCTGTCTTGTCGAATGTCATTGAGCGTTTCCAGCCCTTCAATGGCACTACTGTGAGTTTCGCTGCCTTCTCGCCACGCGCCACGCGCTCGCCATTGAGATAGCGTGCCATCTCGCCCGGAGTCATGCCATAAAGATACGGAATCTTGAACTGGCTGACAAACGAATAGAATCCGTCCTCTACCAAGCAGCCTTCAACACGGTTGCCGCCGAGGGGATTCGGACGGTCGAGAACCACAAACTCTATGTCGTTCTCTGCGCAGGCGTCGAGAGCCAGACCGAGTGTGCTGACAAACGTAAACGAGCGGCAGCCTATGTCCTGAATGTCGTAGACAAGGGCGTCGATGCCGGAAAGCATCTCTTTGGTCGGCTTCTTGGTCTTACCGTAGATGGAAAACACCTTGACACCGGTGGCTGGGTCGGTGGTGTTGCCAAACTCGTCGCCGGCATGCACGTTGCCGCGCACTCCGTGTTCAGGGCCAAACAATGCCACAAGCTCAACGCCTTTGGCTTCATGAAGAATGTCGACGGTCGACTTCAAGTTGTTGTCAACGCCTGTCGGATTGGTTATCAGACCTACACGCTTGCCTGCAAGCTGCTTGAAATCATTGTCGCGGAGCACCTCCACGCCCGGCTTCGTCGCCGCAGCAGCGCCGAGCGTCGCCGCAACACACAAAGCGATTGTTAATATCGTTTTTTTCATTGTTCTGTTTCTTGATTATTTTTTACCGTAATTAGGGTCAATCTTGCGGTCAACAAGATAAGTGACTATCAGAGTCGCGATGCAGCATGCCATCACCATCCAGAAGAAGTTGACATAACCGATTGCCTCCTGAATATAACCTGCCACGAAACCTGGCAACATCATGCTCAACGCCATGAACGCCGTGCATATGGCATAGTGAGATGTCTTGAACTCGCCTTCCGAGAAGTACATCATATAGAGCATATAGGCCGTGAAACCGAAGCCGTAGCCAAACTGCTCGATGCAGACTGCCACACTGATCACGATTGGGTCAGACGGCTGTGCGATGGCAAGATAAACGAATGTGAGGCATGGCAGCGTCATGCAGGCTGCCATAGGCCAAAGGGCTTTTTTCAAACCCACCTTCGAAGCAAACACGCCGCCGACAATACCGCCGGCAAGCAACGCGATGACACCGAATGTGCCATAGACAAGACCAACAAGCTCTGTTGTCAAGCCAAGACCTCCCTCAGCTGTTGAATGCACGAGGAACGGCTGGCACAACTTAATCAAGAATCCCTCCGGCAAGCGGTAGAGAAGCATAAACGCAACCGCGAGAAGGAAACCCGGCTTCTTGACGAATGAAACAAATGAGTTTGCAAACTCTGCAAGCCCTGATGTGCCGTTGCCTTCTGTATCGGCTGAGACACGTGGACGGTCGTCGGCCGAACGAGGAAGGATAAACGTATGATACATAGTCACAAGGAAGAACACTACGGCACTGACTCCGAGTGTAACCTGCCATGACCATGGTATGTCGCCTGTAGAGGTTTCAATCAAGCCGGCAATGTAGACAAGCACACCCTGTCCGAATACGGATGCGATGCGGTAGAACGTGCTGCGCACTCCGATGAAGGCTGCCTGGCTGCTCGGACTGTGGGCAAGCATATAGTAGCCGTCGGCGGCGATGTCGTGGGTGGCAGAGGCAAAAGCCGCGATGATAAACAGTATCAGCGTGATGGTGAACATGCTGATTGGGGTCTGTCCGGAGGCGATAGTCGCCACGTCGGGCTTTGGCAATGTGACGGTGAGCAGAATCATCAGTGCTGTCATCAACACTTGCATGGAGAGAATCCACCAACGCTTGGTCTTTACAACATCGACGAGCGGACCCCACAAGCCTTTGAGGAACCACGGGAAATAAAGCAATGTTGTGAAAAATGCCATGTCGCCATTAGGAACACCCATCTTGGTGAACATCATGACGGAAATGTTGTTGACCACGAAATAAGGCACGCCCTCTGCAAAATACAGAGTCGGAACCCAAAACCATGGAGATATTGTCTTGTTTGAAGTTTTCATGTCAGGAGTTTAATATTGTTTTGTTATTTCCGCATCTATAAAATAGTGCAGAAGGATTTGTTTATAGTCATAGCCTTTCTCGCCCATCACGGCTGCTCCGATCTGGCAGAGTCCGACACCATGTCCCCAGCCCGCGCCTTTAAGCACGAAGCGTTCGGGCAGCCCGTCGCGCTCGCCTTGCTTCTCCACTACAAAAGCGGAGCTGTAGAGGTGCGACGGCGACAGCGTACGGCGTATTTCGAGTTCCTTGCCAATGATGCAGGTCTTCTTGGTGCCGACAATCTTCAAGCGGTAAAGACGGCCCGACGTGCCGCGTGCCACAGGGATAAGGTCGACAATGTCGCCATAGTCCTCGCCGCTGCGCTCGCGCACAAGACGCGACAGCTCGGCTTGGTCATACTCAACCGTCCAACGGTAGAAGTCGGTGGTCTCCTGGTCGTAGCTGTTGAGCACCTGAGAGAGGATATGCTTGTCGGTGGTGTTGCAGAATGCAGCAGGCGACGAGAGTATCCACTCACGGGCGTTCTCCTCGACCGTAAGGTCGGGATAGTCCATTGCATTGGCGCTGTCCAACCGTGCCACAAGATAGTGATAGTGCTTTGGCTCCCAGCAGTTTTCAAACTGCTCAAACACTCCGCCGCACGACTTCGAGAAGCGGGCGTCGCAGAGCGTGCCGTCGTAGGTGAGCACCTGTCCCCACGTCGCTTTGATGGCGTCGCGCACGGTGGCTGTCGACTCGCGGGTGATGCCCTGGTAACGCTGGCAATGGTCGTCGGCGCAGACGTCGAAATTAACATGGTCCTCGCGGTCGTACCAACGCACCAGCTCTCCTTCTGTGCGTGTGCATGGGTTGTAGGGCGTTTCTTCGGCTGCAAGCTGCTTGTTTTTCTCTATCTGTGCCAAGAGCCAGCTGCGGGAAATCACGGCATGCGCTTTCAGCAGTTCAAGAGAGGCGGTGGCGCTCATTTCCGACGAAATGACGCTGAGCAGATATTCCTCGATGGGAAGGATGTTGACGGCCGTCAGCTTGTCGCCTTCCACGATGATGCGCAGAGAGCCGCGAAACGACTGGTTCTCCTTGCGCTCCCAGTGGAAATTGACACCGATGGTCACGTCGATAAGTTCAAAACTGCCGTTCTCGGCATCGCAGGGCGTAAACTCCACGCTGTCGTAAAGCGCGCCGCCCCACAGCACTTTTCCATCGCTGAGGGTGGCTTCTTGAGCGCCTTCCACGGTTTGACCTCCGAAACTGTAGGCTGTCGGGAAGACAAACCGTATCGCAGGGCTGCTCATAATGCCCACTTTCACTTGTGGCTGTGACATAATGGTCTGGTTTTTATTTAAGTTTCTGGGCTATTTCCAATAATTCGGCTTCGCTGAGACAGCACTCGTCAAAGATTGTCTTGATGTCGGCTGCGGTGATCTTCTCGAAGTCTTTCTCCAACGGGGTGATAAACACGCCTCCCATATCTACCGACGCGGGGCTGATAAGGATGTTGGCGTCGCCCTCGGCTGCGTAGCACGACGGACGGTGCTTCTTGCGTGGAAACACAAGGATGGTCCAAAGTCCGTCTTCATACCAGCACAGCACGTTGAGCATCGGTTCCGGCTCGCCTTCCGGTATCGTCAGTACATTGTAGACAAGGTCAAACATCTTCTCACCCTTGTCGACTGCCGACGTGCGGATGCAGAAGCACGGATGCGACATTCCCTTTACAATCGACAGCTCTACGCTGCCGCCGCTGACGATGATGTCGCGCTCTGCCGACGCCATCTGGTCTTCCATCGGCATGAAGCCGCGGTTGCCAGCCTGGAAGTGCATGTGGTCAGGTGCCGACGCGCCGCATTTAGGCCCGTTGTAAAACAGCGTGAATCCCTCCAAGTCGCGCGACAGGTTCATCATATCGGCGATGCGCCCCTTGATGAGCTGGTCAACGTGCTTGTTGCACGGAATCGTGAGATGACGGGGGAAAATCGGGAACGGATTGATGAGTATTGTGTAGTCATCGCCCCAGGCAATGCCCTCCTGCACAGTCGGTCGATTGGCTGCGCAGAGGAAGCATTTGCGTTCTTTCAGCGATTTGGCGTCGACTTTGGCTGCCGACGAAACAATGCGTCCGGGATTGAACTGCACCTTGATTGTGGTGCCGTCTACGTTGAATTCCTTGACCTTGACATTCTTCAAAGCCTCGAAATTATTACGGGCGGTGTCCCACACCTGCAGCTGACGGTCGAAAAATTCTGATATGTTTATACCCATTGCCTCTTATTTCTTTTTGTTGAATGCAATACGCGCCTGGAGCTCCCATGTGCGGATGCGGTCTTTATAAAGGTTGTGGGCGTTCATCTTCACTACGTCGAGCGATGCGTCTGAGTTGTCGTCCCAACGACGGCAGTTGTAGACTGGCTCATAGATACGGCCGATTTGATATTCGCGGGAGAAGTTCAAGCCGAGTGCGTAGTCCTCGCCGTAGCTGGTGTTAGGCACCTTCACTTCGCGGAGCACCGGTGTGTAGAATGCACGCGGAGCGCCGAGACCATTGATGCGGAGGGCATTGTTGCGGCCGTTCTCCGGTGTCCACTCTTTGTGGTCGATGATGCCCGGAGCGATCATGTTCATATTGAAGTCGGTCATCATGTATGTGCCCACTACCATAGCGCAGTTCTGCTCATAGAAGGCGTTGACCATGATTGACAAGGTGTTTTCGTCGCGATAAACGTCGTCGCTGTCAAGCTGCACTGCAAACTTACCGCATTTTGGATGATGAACACCCTCGTTCCAGCAGCCGCCGATGCCGAGATCATTGCGCTCCGGAATGATGTGGATCAAGCGGTCGTCGCCCTTGAACTCGTCTATTGCCTCTGTTGTGCCGTCGGTCGAGTGGTTGTCGATAACGATAAGGTTGAACTTGAAGTCAGCCTTCTGGCTCAACACCGACTTGATGGCGTCGCGGATAGTGCGGATACGGTTGCGTACGGGGATAATTACCGATGCCTCATACTCGAAGTTGCCTGCGCTGAACTCTATTTTCTTGAATTTTGGCTCAAGATAGCCACCGATTGCTTTCAAGTGGGCTGTGCATGCCTCTTCCATCTCAATCTGCACGCCACGGTTCTTCGGGTCTACATAGTCGAAAATCTTCTCGCCGCTCTTGCGTGTGTCGAGCTCTACGTCGGAATAGAGATACTCGTTGATGTGAACGAGCTCTGCTTCCTGTGTGATTTTCAAACGCACGTCGTAAAGACCGGCAAAGTCATATTCCTTGTCGATTTTTGCTACTGCGCTCTTCAATGCGGCTGCATTGAAAAGAAGCACTGATCCGAAATCGAAATCGTCGCGGAGACTGCCCTGCTGATAGTCGATGACCGGAGCGTTTGAACGCTGGTCGCCAACCACGTTGTAGTGGTCGGCATAAGCCATACCGGCAGCTGAGTCGTCGGCGATTTTCACCATGCGCTCAACAGCAAACATGCCGAACTCCAACGAGTTGTATTTTGTGTAGAGCATAGCGTAGTCGCAGTCGGCTTTGGCAGCGATCTTCTTCATAGTGTCGCTGCTGTTGAGATTGCCGATGGCAATTTTCTCGCAGCCTTCAACTTCGCCCTGGGCGTCGGCTCCGGCAAGCAGATAGATGTTATGCACCAAGTCGCATGCCTTAAGACCTGCCACTGTATTTTTCACTTGTTCCGCATTCATGAACGGAATGAAACAATCGATTCTTTTCATTTTTTATTTTATTTTTAATTTTTCTATTGGGGTTAATCTGTTATTTCTTGTTGAAAAATTCCATTATCTGACCCATCAAGGCGCGGCGGGAAGCGGCGTCTTTGATAGTCTCAAACGGGAAGCCCATCACGCAGGTGCGGTAACCGCCCTGGTCGGCAACGACGGCTGCAGGGATATTGTTCTCGCCGTAGCGCATCAACGTGCAGCCTTTGGTCTTGTCGGCTGGATAGATGCCGTCGGGCGACTCCACTGCGTAGAATTTGTCGTTGAGCGTGGTGTAGTATTCCACATTCAAATCGCCGAACGAGTCAAAATATGTCGGAACGGTGTGGGCTTTGCCCTCTATCGTTGCCTGTCCTACGCGCCACTGGTAGCCGAGCGTCTGCTTGGCAAACTCTTTCGACGCCTCGTCGGGATTGGCCTTGTCCCAAATGTCGGTTGCCACATAAGAGCCGCTCACGAGGATGCTGCCGCCGTTGGCTGTATAGTCTGCGATGGCTTTCTGCAATGGCGCCGTAAACGCAAGGAAGCGGTTTGGCACTTCGCCACGTCCGATTTGTGTCTCTTTCTGCTTGCCGAGGATAAGGTCGGCAAGTTTATACTGCTTCATGTCGACGATGCCGTTCTCTACGGCGGCAACGCTTGCCGACACAAATGAGTAGCCCGACTCCATCAAGGCTGCGCCGTGGATGGCTGGGTAGTCGAATGTGTTGCCGGCAATCACCTTGTCCTCCTGGTCGGCACGGCTGGCGCCGAAGCCGGCTGAGTCGTCGTCATACCATGGAATGTCGCGGCGGAACTCATACATGTCGCCGATGGTGTTGATGTCCGACATATAGGGCACACCGTGGTCTTTCGCGCTGGCGAATCCTGCCACATCCGGACTTGCTACAAACGAGTCGGGCGCACAGACGCGCGTGAAGCCGTTGACCACAAGCACTTCGCCTTTGGAGCCGTCAGCCTCGCCGAGGGCGAGAATCTCCGACGGGAAACTTACACCACCGTCGTTGGCTGCAACAATGCGGTAGCTGTGGATGGCATTGTCTGATATCTTGGCCACATATTCCGGCTTCTTCACTACGGCTATCTGACGGAACGCGCCGTCGCCGATGCGCTCGCTCACAATGTAGCTTTGTGCCTGCGCGCGATCGCACAATGTGTCGACGGTTTCTTTCCACGTAAGTCTGTATTCGCCTTTCTTCACTTTGGCGATAGCGAAACTGTTGACGGGAAGCGGCTGTATCATATAGTCGCTGCGGCCTTCCTTGGCGGCGAAGAACTGTGCCATTCCTTTATAGATGGCACGGCTCACCGTGAAACGGAACGTTGGGTCAAGGCCGTAGCGCATGTCGGCGAAATTCTGATGCGACAACAATTCGAGAAGCATTGCCGGAACTTCAGGCACGCGTGCCTCATAATAGGAGGCGTCCCACATGCCGCGGCGAATCCATTTCGAGTCAAACTGCGCGCGGACATCGCTGCAGATATTCGACATAACCATATCGGTGAGCTGACGTGAGTTCATTCGGTCGGTGCCGTTCGCATACTTGTCGCCCTTAGTGCAGTAGATGCCGAGCGTGCCGATTATATCGTCGTTCTTGGTTGTTCCGGCATCGCTGTGGAACGCAAACGAGAGGTCGACGGGGATATTCAAGCCTGCCTTGCCGGGTATCACCGACGATCCGCCTGCAAGATAGTTGACCCACAAGCCGCGGCAACGATAGTCGTCGTTGTAGTCGTTGACTCCATGCGACGGAGAATAGACCGAGTCGGGCACTCCTGCCCACTGCAACCAGTAGCGTGCGCCCTCGGTGAATCGAGGATAGCCGCTGAGCTGATAATTATGCGCCAGGCGGTCGATCATCGTGACGGCGCTGAGGTCGCTCACTTGCTCTTCCGTGAGATTGTCGGCAATCCTACGCTCGATGTTGCCCATACCGCCTCCGATTTTAACGGCGTCGGCTGTGACCACCTCTCCGGTCTTGCCGGTGTTGCTTGTCAGCGTGACAACGGTATGGCTGCCGGCTGCCAGGTCAAAATGTCCGAGATAAATCCATGTGCCGCCTCCCATTCGCTGGTTCACCTGAAACTGCTTGTCGCCACCGGCTGTGTGAACGGTGTAGACGGCTTTCTCTGTGCTCTCCGGAAGAGTGGCGTAGGAAACGTAGACGGCATACGACCCTGCCTCGGGTATGTCGGCCGACCACGAAGCGGTCGATGCGTTTTTGCCCTTTGTCGACGCAACCTTGCGGAAGGTGCCGTCGCGGAACGGATTCTCGAAATCCTTGTATGTCTTTGTCTTGTATGCAAAACCTGCGCCGCCGTCGGTCCATGCCTCCGTGCCGTTGCTCTCCGCATAGGCGCCGGCTGCAAAGCCGCCGTTGTTGTCCACAATCAGCTCGGCACGGCGCGTGTCGCGCTCGCGCGGACTCATCACATAAGCGCCGGCATTCTCAAGCATCGGCATGAGATACGGCATTACAAAACTCTGTGTGTAAAGATCTTCTACGGTCTGGAAGATGCGGGCGCGCTGCCACTCCCAACGATTCAATTTCGGCTCGAAATAGAAGCCATGGCTCTGCCACATGGCAATAATCTTGCCGTCGAGACCTTTCTTGGGGTGACGCGTCTTGTCGAGTGCGTAGACAAACGGAGCCTTCTCCGACTTGCGGACGTAGGAATAGCCGGCGTCGGAATACAGACGCTCGACAGGCACTCCGCCAACTGTCACTTCTACGCTGTAAGGCTTGTCAAACATCATTGCCACCTTGCTCTTGACCGTCGCGTTGTAGCCGGCAAGTTCCGGCACATAGCCATACGCGGCATTCATATCGAGCTTCAATTTTGAATTCTCAACATCAATCATTGCCGAGTCAACGGCAACCTTGCCTATGCCAAGACTGGCTGGCAAATTCTCATTCAAAACAACGGCAATACGCCCCTGTGTGGCGGCGTCAAGCGGCTTGAATTCCGCATTGACCACTCCCACTGTGGCAATCGTTGCAGCTGCCAGTAGCAAAACCTTTCGCATCGTTCCTTTTTTTTGAGTATTATTGTTTGATTTTAAGTAGTATCTGCTTTATTTGCAAATTTATGATAATATGCCTATTCAAGAAAAATTTATTGATTCAAATCTTTATCTGTAAAACATTATTTAATATTTCAACACAGATTTTTAGAACCATTCCCCTCAAAAAAAAGCCGGCCGAAAGCTTTGCGAGTGTCGCCAAGCGTCCGTGCCGGCAAGTTATCTGTCTGTAGAATGATACTTAACAAGCCCTGGCATCGAGCTTGGTGCGATTTTTTTAATCTTTATGTTGTAGGAATCTGCAACTTCGGTCAGCACCCCGCTATAGGCGCACGCATTGGAGCCGACAAAGCAGACGGTCTTGCCCTCATAGTCATACTGAAGCACGTTGCGGCGGAAGAATGCGTCAATGGCGTGGCGCACAAGACGATAGACGTAGTCCTGGTCGAGCTTGTCCATCAAGAATCGGGAATAGACACTCAACGTGTTGCTCGGAAGCGAATGGTCGTAGATTGCCAACATTATCTCGTCGGGCGACAGATTGATATACTCGAAAAAGTCGTTGACAAGCTGCGCAGGAGCAATGTCCTTCAGACAGTCGCTGAGAAATCGCTTGCCGATATACGCGGCGCTGCCCTCGTCGCCAAGAATATAGCCGAGCGAGCGCACATTCTTCACTATCGCGCGGCCGTCGTAATAGCACGAGTTGGAGCCGCTGCCGAGAATACAGGCTATGCCCGCCTCGTTGATCAGCAGCCCGCGGGCTGCGCCGAGAAGGTCGCTCTCGACGGTGACCGGAGTCTTGAACTGCGCGACAAGCGACGCCTCGACAATCTCCTTCTTTTCCGGACTCGTACAGCCGGCTCCATAGAAATGGATTCGCTCCCAACGACGCTTGAAAAACGCCTCCGGAAGTTCAAGACGGATGCTGTGGCTGATGTCGCGACGGGTGTGGAAAAACGGATTCAAGCCTTTTGTAAAAGCATGTTCCACCACGGTTGCGCCGTCGACCAATGCCCATTCTGTTCGTGACGCACTGCTGTCTGCTATTATTTTCATCTCCTTGTCAGGTCTTGTTTTAGGTTTCGTTCAAATGGTTGTCTCATGCAAGAGATATCAAATCCTAAGGCTTCATATTGATGACTCCTTGACAAAATGCTCCCCCTTATTGCACATTTACACCACAAATTTAGCATAAAAAAATTGGAATGCCGCCATGACATCCCAATTTTTTATCTTTATGTCAGTTTTATACAATTTACCTTACGGCGATTTTCTTCACCACCGCTCCTGTGCGAACCACGTAGACACCAGCCTGCGGCAATTCAACGCTGCTGTCTGTGCCGCTGTAAACCTGCCTACCGTCGGCGCTGAACACATCTATTCGCTGACCGTCGGCGCCAGCCACCATAAGCATACGACCGTCGGCAGCCACAACGACGGCTCCGTCAGCAACATCGTCGACAGAATCATATTCGATGATATTGAATTCTTTCCAATAGTCTGCTTTCTTATAATTTGAGGATGCGCCTTTAGGAACCACCACTATTGCTCCAAATTTTTTACGTGTGTATTGTAACGATTCTTCATCAAGCGTTGGAGGTGTTGTGGACTCACATACAATTTTCAAGAGATTTTCCGCATTCGGCAGCAACCCTTTTATTTCCGTAATAGTCCGTGGAATAATCACCGTTCTCAGAGTTGGATATTTTCCATAGAACGCATACGGGAGCCAACTATTCTCAATCGTAAGCGTTTCAAACGACACTCTATACTCTGGATAGCACACCAAGGCTCCACATTCTTCGTCTGTCCATCCTTTTTCATAAACAATATCGTCAATCACTTTGTAGCGGGTAGACGG
>ENA-UEOL01002213-UEOL01002213.1-human-gut-metagenome-genome-assembly--contig:-NODE-2213-length-11184-cov-24.958495_pt1 | contig 11184 bp, 11 predicted proteins | sample MGYA00242884_ERZ507884 | MGnify/ENA primary metagenome ERZ507884 (study PRJEB26167, sample SAMN06115417) | human gut metagenome | host: Homo sapiens | place: China:Chongqing | collected 2015-03-06... | reverse complement strand
CCTCCCATATATGCCGGCAGATCTTCTTTCTTATATATTCCTATGTCTTCTATATCTTCCTTTAGCTGACCAACCGCATCTCCAGTCGCCTTTGCATCCGCAGCCTTGCCGGAGAGGGAGAGGGTGGGGTCGATGATATTATCGACAACGGTTTTTGTTTCGCTGGCGGCAGATTCAACCTCTGCAATGCCGTCCTCGATGTGGTTCAGCTGCGCGCTGTTCAGCACCTGACCGTCTGCAAAATTCTGTTTTTGATAGCTCATTGATAAGTTACCTCCTCTTCTTGTTTTTCAACCGGGGAGTAGACGAACTCTCCGTTGATGTACAGATAATCGTAGAGATTTGCCTTGCCGTTCTCCGGTATTTCACTCACGGAAACGCCATCTTTTAATTTGATTTCATTGAACGTTTCGCAAACACTTAAAATGCGATTCGTGTTTTTGTCAATGTTTAAAACAAACATATTATTTAATCCCGAAAATTGTTAATGGTATCATGTAATTGTTGTTTACGGTTGAATTGTCGCTCGAACTCTTTTTTGAGTTGACGACCGCATTATAAAACCTAAATCCGACATTTCCATTGCTATCGTCTGTATCATTTGACAAGATGAACGGTCTGCAAGCGGACGTTGGCTGATTTACAATGTGAACTGTTGAATCAAGCCCCCATGCATCTGTATAGTTCATATAAGAATCTGGGTATTCAACTCTGGAAATGTAAGGGTGAAAAACACCAAGAAATTGGTCGGACTTGTTTTCTACAACCATAGAAATGTTTCCAATGTAAGCTTTTTTCAAAGATGCCAAATCGTATGCTTTTCCGTCAAAGCGTATAAGGAACTTTGAGTATTGCATTGCATTCATTAAATCTATGTCTTGCGGAGAGAAAGTGGAAGATGGACTGCTGTTTTTCCATAAAAGAACCATAATAGCACCTGTTGCAAGATTTCCCGCTGTAATCGTATCTGCTTTAATTTCCGTTGCGGTAATCGTTCCGGCTTGAATCACCTTTGCGTTCAGACCCTCGGCAGATATATCCTCAGTGGTTACCGCGCCTTTCAGATTGATTTTAGAAGATTCGATTTGCACAGACTGTGCAGTCTGGTTTATCGTGGAAGCGATATCTCCCTTGGAAACCTTTGTTTCAATCTTTTCGTTTGTGACTTTCAGCTGCGCATCCGAGTAAGACTTCGCATTGCTTTCGGCTGCGTTTGCTTTGCTTGTGGCATCCGCAGCAGCACTATCAATTGCGTCAGACTTCGCGGTCGCAAGCTCTTCTTTTGTTGCACGAAGAGTAATAGCGTCAGCGTTCTGAGAAATCTTTGTTTCTGCCGCACCGATGCGCGTAGAAACGCCAGCCATGTCAGTCTGGTAAGTTTCCTTCGTGACGCGGGCTTTGATTGCAGATTGCGTCTTTTCAAAATCAGAAGAATACTGCGTCTTGAACTCCGCAAAGTCGTTCTTGGTCTGGTTCGTCTGCGTGGCGGTCTGATTTATTTTTTCGAGGTTCGCCCTGTCCGTTGCCGCCTGTTGGCTTGTGACGCCGCTTGTAGACTGCGTGTAGGAAGAGCTTGTGACGGTCTCGCCAGCGCCTGAAATCGCTGTGTTGCAGTTCAAAGCAAGCGTGACGTTGGTAACAATGGTATCATGTACAACGCCGTCTTTGTCCTTGTAGCGTATCATGTCCAGCGGGAACAAATACGGCGCAGACTTGATAGTGGCGCTGTATGGGCGGTAGGTAAACCCACCGCGTGCAGCTTGCAGTTCCTTCAAAACGCCCTCGTAAGCGTTTGTCAGGAATCCGCAGTCACTTAGATCAAGCGTGTAATCTGCTGTGCCGGACAGGTATGTGTTGCCCTTGCCATCGTCACAGGTGAAGCCGGTAATGGTGATGTCGTTCTCCAGCATATCACTGGAATAGCGGGAATAGCGCTCACTTGCGGTAATGGTCACGCCTGTCTGCTCATACCATTTCAGCACAAGCCGTCCGCTGCCATCCATGAATGCGCAAGTGCCGGTAAGTTGTGCACACCATTGCAAAAGCTGTCGGTAGGTCAGCTTCTGGTTCGTGTCCGGCAGACCGCCGATGCTGAAATAGTGGTTCGGGAGCACCGAAACATCTGTTGCAAGCGTTACATTGCAGATGGAGCAGATTTTCTGGATAAGCGCGTCAACATGGACAGGGAAGGAGAGAGCGGAAGCGTTCACTTCACGGTCGAACAAGACCATGTAGTCCAGTGCGGAGATGCTTATAGTGCTCAGCTTGCGGGGCGGCGTGTCCACGATGAACAGACCGCAGGGAACGTATGCAACGTCTTGATCGGAGGATGCAGAGCCAAGAATCATACGCCCAAGAATGCCCTTGCCGAGCGTTGCGCCCTCAAGGACGCTGGCAAGCTTGATGCCGATTTTAACGTTCAGGACAGCGCCCTCGAAGGAAACATCGTTGAACTTGCCATCGTAGTTCCGCAGCTTCAAGGACAGTTCAGACGCGACCGCAGAGCCGACCTCGATTTTACTGTTGGTCACGCAATACCGGTCAATCTTCAGTCCGCCCTGAATGATATCCGCATCGGTGATGGTGAACGTCTTACCGCCAGCGGTGACCTCAATAAGAGCAGTCTGTTTGTTGCCCTCGTTGAAGGATTTTATGATATCTTGCGATACATTGACCATCAGTGTGCAGCCCTTTCGATGATGTTAAAGGATATCCCTTCCCAGCGATTCATCCGCGAATTATACATAGGAACAGCACGATCGCCAACGTAGAACTCGCTGGTTTTCCAATCGCCAGCCATTGCGTCAAGATAGGTGACGTTGATGTACTCCGGGTTGAACGCTTTCAGGATGACGGCGGCTTCTTTTATCGTGGTGTACTTCCATTCCAATTCCAGCTTGACGCACTGTCCAAGACGTTTCTTGTCCATCTTGTTATCCTCTGTGCGTCCGGCGTCGGATGCCGAAATGTCCTGTAACCGCCACTGATAAGAAGAGGGGCATTTAAGATACTGCCCATCCACGCTCCGAATCGGATTGTACTGGTCAAGTTCCATAAATGCCCCTCCTTTAAGTACCTACTGGGATAATCGTTTTGCCATTGCGCTGATTGGTTCTGTTCACTGCCTGATAGAAGCTGGACACGTTGACCTCTGCGCTGCCTTCCTTTTCAAGCAGAGCCTGCAGCAGCTCGTTCTGACGGCGCAGAAGCTGGTTCTGACGCTCCATTGCAGCTTCAACACCTTCGCGGATGCCCTCAACGATTTGGTCATTGTTGGCAACTGCTGTGTGGCCACCCAAAGAGCCGACCATTTCAGCACCGGCTTCTCTGGCGATGAACAACTGCCCGGCATCGGGGAAACCTCCGCTTGCAAAGCCGAAAATCTTTTTGCCAAGATTTACAAGCGCTCCGATTGGGGACAAATCCCAAAGGGTGTGCTTTATGGATTCAAGAACTTTTGTTCCAGCGGATTTATCGGAATCGCCCCAAGTGCCTATCATGTCTTTCCACCACTGAATTCCACCAGAAAGACCAAGCCCGACACCAGCACCAATACCGAGAGTACCCGTTCCGACAGGAAGCTTTGTAGCTCCAAGTGCGCCAACGCCCGGCAAAGAGTTCGCCTTATTTCCAGAAGAACTGGAACCGGAAAACTTGTTTTTTATCCAAGAGATAACGCCATCTGCCTGCGTTTTGATAAAATCAAATCCATCAGAAACGATTTTTCCAATGCCTTTGTCTTTGTCAAACAAATCGCCAAAGAAAGATTTCAACCCACCATACGCCTGTTTCAAAGCGGGAACTTGGTCGATGACCTCGCCAACTTTTGTTTTCAGGTTGTTGAAGGTGGTAATGACGTTCTTCACGCTGTCGATGGTGTCAGATACGTTCTTGATGGCAGTGGAAACCTTGTCGAAAACAAGGTATATGCCCTCAAACGCCTTTTGAATGGCAAGACCGGCAGCACCGAAGAAACCGTTGTACTGGTACTCGTTCTCAATCTCAGCAACGCTCTTTTTCACAAAAGACCGGATGTCAGAGACCGCACTCACAAAACCATCATGCGTGTTCAGGATGGACTTTGATGCAGCGGTAAGGGCATCAACAGAAGATTTGAAGCCGTTGGAGATATCTTTGCCAGCCTTAGTCACAGCGTCAATGCCCTCTGTGAAGTCGCTCAGGTCGGTCTTTACCTTCTTGAACCAGCCGCCAAAACTATCATTGGTTGTGCGCACAGAACGTTTCAACGCATTTGCGGTTTCCATCATGGACTTACCGCTTGCGTCAATGGAAAGGCTGATAGAGCCATTGCCCAGACCGTAGTTCTCATCTGCCAGCTGAGAGCCGATGGTCTTTACCACGTCAGACACGGACTGGATGGCGTTTACCGCAAGGTCTTTGGCAGCGGAGATACCATTCACAAGACCTTCTATGAGGTAGACACCGTAGCCCTTGAAAACTTTGGAAGGGGAGTGGATGCCGGTGTCTGTTGTGAACTTGTCCAGAATAGCTTTTGCAAGACCGCCAACAGACTTTTTAGCACTTTCGATGCCATTGTTGATGCCTTTAATAAGACCATCGACAATGTTCTTACCGTAGTTAAGGAACTTTTGCGGCAGTTCTTTCAGAGTGTCGACAAGGCTGTTCCACGCTTTGTCCCAGTTCGTCTTAAATCCTTGCCATTTTTTGTCCCACCACTCGCCAACACCGACAAACCAATCATTTAGGTCTGCACTGGCTTGGTCGAGCGCAGGTATGGCTTTTTCATCAATGTATTCGCTAAGGCTGTTCCACGCTTTGTCCCAGTTCGTTTCAAAGCCATTCCACTTCTCGTCCCACCAAACGCCGACATCTACGAACCAGTCGTTCAGGTCATCGCTTGCTTGGTCGAGATTCAAACGAAGGATATCAAAGGCTTCTCCGAGACTAGAAAGAGACTTTTCCCAGTTTTCTTTCAAACCAGCAACTTTTTCTTGAAACCATGCGTCAATCTTATTGATTCCGGCATCAGCACCGCTCATAGCATCAACGCTGTTTCCACTTTTGCCGAACTTTATGGCAACCTTGTTTATAATTACCGCAAGGGTCATTCCGATACCAGCGGCAAAGCCAGTGACCGGCAAAGACGCTCCAAGCAAAAGCGCAGCACCAGCGCCAAGAGCAGCACCGATAACGCCCATAACGGTTTTAAGCAACTTGTCAGTGAAAGAACCTTCAAGGAGCTGCCCGCTCTTAGTTGCGCCATAGGTGATGCCAGCCAACGTAACGATTGCTGCAAGGCTGATAGAAACGGCAGCGGCAGCAGCACCGCCAAAGCCGAGATTGGTCAAAAGCGTAATGCCGGTTATCGAACCAAAAGCAGTAGACAAAACTCCTTGAATCCATGTACTCGGACTGTCGATTTTTGCAGAACCGGTTTTAAGCGCATAAGTGATACCAGAAAGGCTTGCCACAAACGCAACACCCATGCCAAGCGTGATGCCATCCGCGCCAATTGTGCGCCAAAGCACAAACGAGCCAAGCGCAGCGGTTACAATCTCACCTAAAAGTTCAAGCGGATTTCCGTTAGAAGCGTAGCCTTTTGCGAAATTGAATACCAGTGTGGCTTCAATAACAACCGTTGCAATTGACAAAGCCAGTTTTTGCAGCTCTGTCATTTTTGCAATGGCTGTGGATACATCGGTCAAGAAATCTACGATTTTCCACAAAGCAAGCGCAGCAGTAACGGCACCGATGGCAGGTAGCATATCTTTGATTTTCCGCTTGAGAGTATCAATCTGCTTTGCAAACTCTTCGTTGTACTGCTTGAACATATCGTAGCCGGACAAGTCTACATCGCCTAAGATGTTGCCAGCAGCGCCAGCACCAGCACCGGAGCCACCGGAAGAGCCATTGTCCTTCTGGATAACGTTCAGTTCATCAAAGCCCATGATGTAGTTCTTGAACGCCTTTGCTGCCTTGCCGGTCGCTTTGGTGGTGTTATCCATTGCATCCGTTACGCCACCAACAGCATCGCTTGCACTGCTAAAGTCCGGGAACTCCACCTTGACGCCCATGAGTTTTGCAACCCACTGAACGAACTCTCGGATAAGTTCAACAGCAGCAATCAGCGGTGGGAGAATGGATTTCAAAGCAGGGTAAAGCAAAGAACCGATATCCCGCGCAAGGCCAGACAACTGTGCTTTCAGAACGCGAATCATATTCGCAGGACTAGAAAGCGTCCGAGCAAAATCGCCCTGCGCATCTGTGGTCTGCTTTAAAATTGCGATGTATCTCAAGGTAGCTTTATCTGCCTGAGAAAGCGTGGAAACCTGTTTATTAAAGCCAAGCGCAAGAAGTTCTTGCTGAAGTCTTGCTTGAGAAATATCAACGCCAAGCTGAAGCATTGGCTCAAGTTCGCCAGCCATAGCCGAACGAATCTTCGTGAACGCTTGCGAAATAGGAATGTTTTTCAGCGAAGAAAGGTCATAGCCTAACTGGGTAAGGCTTTTCGACAAAGTATATGCTTGCTCTTTTGCAAGCCCGAAGCTCTTTGTCATGCTATAAATGTTCGCCATAGCGTTCATGGCTTCTGACGGGTCGATTCCAAGCAATTGTTCCATCTTATCAATGAAACCGCTCGCTTCGTTTGTCATGTCACCCATTGATACGCCGAACATATTAGCCGCTTCATAGAAATCGTTGAACTTTGCAACAGCGTTGCCGAGATAATCAGCAATGGCTTTCAGCGAGACCAGCTTTGCCATGTTCCGCATAAAGCTGTTCATCTGACTGGAAAGGCTCATGTAGCTTTTCTTCTGCCGTTCGTTGGCAGCGGTCACGCGGTTAGCCTGTGCCACAACCTTGCTCAACTGCGGGGGCAGCTTTGCAAATGCGTTTCCTACTTTTTCAAGCTGAGATGCAAGGGGAGTAAGAGCGGTGGATATCTTCTGGCAAGAATCCGCAAAAGAATCAAGGTCTGCTACTTTTAGCTTGTCGGTCAGGTCGGGTACAGTACCAATTGCCTTGAACGCGCTTCCAAGCGATTTCAAGCCGGAAATGTCCAAAATGGACAGGGGCGCAAGAGCATTCGTCAACTGCGTGATACTACCGGACATGGAATAGAAGTCCACGCCGTTCAGAGCGGACACCGCATTAGGAATCTTTTTGATGGCATTTACAACAGAGTTAACGCCCTTTACGCCAGCGGTCGTGTTGACAGAAGAGATACCATTCAGGAAGTTTGTAACCTTATCCAGACCGGAAATTCCGGCAGACGCCTGTTTCAGCGCGGAAATGGAACTAGACAGCTTATCAAGGCTTGTACAGACCTTGCCAACACTGCCCTTCGTCCGCAAATTAGAAATGGCGGTAGCAAGCTTGTCAATGTTAAGCTCTGCACCCTGCGATTCCGCAGAGATTTCTACGGATAAGCTTGTAATATCAACATCAGCCATTGCTACCACCGCCCTTCTGATTCATCATGGAGAACACTGCTCTCTTGATGCGTTCTTGCGCTTCCATTGCGCGTTGGTATTCGTACTCGTCCTGCTCTTTTTGTGTGAGAGGAATCGGTCTATCCATGTATTTGATTGGGCTAGACCCTTTCTTGCGGAACATATTGCCAACCGTAGAGGAAAGTGCAGATGCTGTGTAAAAGCCGTTTCTCCACGCTTCAACGTTGGCTCTGCGAGCGCGTAGTTCTTCCGCGTCTCGGTAGACCTTTGCCAACCAGACGTCATCACGCCAGAATTGGTCATAGGTCATGCCAATGGAAATGTAATAGGCTTCTACATCGTGGAACAACTTAGATACAGAGAATGGCTCTGTGCGGCTGTCCTGTTCTTGAGACTGTGAAGTTACACAATCTCCCACGTTGCGTTTTTTGCGGTCTTGTCCTCTTCATCGGTGGCAACCAGAGCCTTGATTGAATCTGCGTACATCTCCATCAGGGCAGCCATCAGGCCTTCCTTGTCCTCGATGTGCGCAAGCATATCATCGACCAGCTTTCGCTTGATGCCCTTGTTGCGGGCAATGAACGCACCGTAGAACAGAGCAGAAGTGTTCTTGATAGGGTTGATGCCGTTGGAGAACTCGTAAATCTGGAAGCCGTTGCGCTCAGTGGCTTCGGCACTTTCGCGGGTAAAAGTCAGCTCATAAGTGTTCTTGCCATCGGGGGAATGAAAGTTGATAACCTTAGCAGCCATAATAAATGCTCTCCTTTATAAATAGGAGCAGAACCAAATCCGTTGTTCAGTTCTGCTCGTTTTGATTGATTCGATTTGTGCGGATTAGCCGCCATTAATGGTCAGGCTCTCGCTGAACTTCGGGGTAGAGTGGAAGATGCAATTGATGGTCATTTCCACGACCTCATCCACGCCAAAGCCGGACAGACCGACCTGATGCATACCCTGCCAAGTGAAGCCGGAGCCGTCCTGCATCTTCAGGGCGTAGTACTTGTCCACGTTGCTCTCAGAGGTATCGTCATAACCAGCAGCCTTGACGGCGGCGTAGTCGGTCTTGTTGTAGTTGGCGGTAAAGGCTTTGGTGTCAGCCTGAACGATGCCAAAAATCTGCTTCTGCATACCATCAGAAAGGGTGGTTGCATCCAGAAGGTTAGGGTCGGAGATCAGGTCGGGCACATCCTTGATGTCGCACAGCTTCGTCAGAGCGGTTGCGCTGTCGCCACAATAAAGGGTGGTATTCAGACCGGAGATAGCAGTACTCATAGAATGTTTACCTCCTTAATTTCGGTAAATCATTCCGTCCTCTCCGATTGTTGCCCCGTAGCTGCAATCAATCCGATAGACGGAATTGTTGTACAGCCCATTCAACGGGGCAAACGATTTTCGATAAAAATTAAGCGGTTCCAATACAGAATCCACGATATCCACAATGGAGCGGGCTTCTGCAATGCGTCCGCTTGTTTTGTTGGAATAGACACGCACACGCAGGGAAACGGCGGCGTACTTGCTTCGGCTTGCAGAATCCCGATGAACCGGAAGATTACTGTTTTCCTCTATCTGAACACACGGAAACTTCTTGACGTTGCTGTCGTTGATTTCACCGGTGACAAAGATGCCGGGAACCTGTTTACGAAGTTCGGTCGCAACAGCCGTGAAAATGGAATTGAAATAATCGATCAACTATTCCAAACCTCCCTCCATGTTGCTTCTACTTGAGAAGCCATTTCTTCAACAGCCCCCCACATAGCCATAGCCGGTTCGTTGCCGCTGGTGTAGTTCAACTGACCTTTGCCATCAACCTGTTTGACGGGCGTGCCAGCATTTCCAGGTTCGCCGTAGTAATACCAGCGGCGTTGTGCGCCATGTCCTTTACCGTAAGAGCCATGCGCACCGACACCGGGCGGAAGTTGCCCGCCATATCCGTTATGATGTGTGCCAGTGCCAAACTCGATAAAGGCAACTGCCTTTCCCTCTGCAATGATGGTGCAAGTGTTGTCTTTCTGGTCGATATGGCATTTTACGTCATTGGAGCCAGCGTATTCCGCATTAGCGAAACGCACCTTTGCGACTTCAAGGCCTAGCCACGAAAGACGAAAAGCAAGTGCTTTAGCTTTTTTGTTCAGGGTGGTCTTGTACTCCTGTATCTGACGTTCCGCATCACGAAGTCCGGCATCGCTCAACCTCACTTTAATTTTCACTTGCAGCCACCTCTTTCAGCGCATACAGCGTATCCGTGATATGCTCTGCGACCTTGACCACAATGTAATTGAAAGGCTTTGAAACGTCCGTCTGAAACCAGACGCGTGTGCCCTCATAAAGCGGTGTGTTGCGCTTTCTGCTAGACGAGCTGACAACATAGCTGTAATCCGTGAACGCTCCAAAAGGGCTTGCTTCCGCAGAACCAGTAGGCGGGCTGACGTTCAACATCAGCCTTGCAGGGTCACTCCACGTCTGCGATGTTTCGCCGGTTTCGTTTCCCCATTCGTCCACAACAGGTTTTTTCTCGCCGATGGGGTTTGAATACCACAGCGGGCGCTTGTCCAGCGGGCTTCCATTGAACATCAGCCGATAACACCTACTCTCGGAACCACTTCGTTCAGCAGGGACTGTGCCACATCGGAGCTTTCCCACACACGAGTAATGCCGTTGTTGGTATAGCTCGTCTGTCCGTTTGCGCCGATGTGGTTGTACAGTTCCGCTGCAATGCGTATCTGCAACGACTGATACTGCAAGGGCAGCTCGTCCGGTCTGTTGCCGAAGGGGTAGCCCTGTGCAAATATCTTGTCTTTAGCGAAATCAAGCAGCAGGTCGAAAAGTGGGTAGTCCTCGTCCGTGATTTCGCGGTCAAGTGCCGGGGCGATGTACTGCCCCAGCTTGACTGCCGCTTCAGAATACTGGTCTCCCATGCTGCTTCCCTCCTTTCGCCTTAGTAAGCCTTGATGCAGTACACGGCGTCCATGCGCTCAAAGGACGGCAGGACGATTTCAGAAGCATAGACGTTGGCGTTGACCGGGTGAATGGTCAGCTCAGTGGTGATAGCAACGCCGGTGTTCACGATGGACACGGATGCGCCAGACTGACCGGACAGCAGGTCGGCTTCCTCTGGAGTAGTGCCGTACCAGACATTGCCCAGTGCGCCAGCAGGGGTGATAACCACCATGCCGTCAGGCAGGTACTTCTCGCTTGCGCTGTACTGGTCTGCCTTGAACATCTTGTCATACAGATGGATGGTCAGACCGGTCGCAGATTCGACAATCTGCCGTGCTTCGGAATCCAGCAGAACAGCGTTTGCCTTTGCGGTGACGGTCATGAACCGATTCTTCACCTCGTCCGCAGCAATCATGTTGCGGAAGGTGGCGGTGTTCATGTACACCTCAGTCACGACCTCTCCAACGCTTGCCAGAACAGCGTCCTTTGCGGCGTTCAGGTCAGCAATGGGAGTGGCGGTGGCAGCAGACCACTTAGACTTGGCGACACCACTGATATCCTTAAAGTTGGTGGATTCCCAGCCGCCGTCCGGGTCGTAGTTATAGGTGTAGTTCACGCCGTTTGCCTTGATGGTGATGCCGGGAACGCCGTTGGTAGGAGCCAGAAGCTGCCAGATCATGCGCTCGGGTACGATACGAGCGCCAGTAATAAGCTGTGCGGTGTCATCGTACAGACGGTTCATCACGTCACGGGCATAGGGGTCGTTGCTGTCCAGAACACGCAGGATTTCCTGACGGTCTTTCTCGCCCAG
>ENA-UEOL01002191-UEOL01002191.1-human-gut-metagenome-genome-assembly--contig:-NODE-2191-length-11261-cov-3.444832_pt1 | contig 11261 bp, 9 predicted proteins | sample MGYA00242884_ERZ507884 | MGnify/ENA primary metagenome ERZ507884 (study PRJEB26167, sample SAMN06115417) | human gut metagenome | host: Homo sapiens | place: China:Chongqing | collected 2015-03-06... | reverse complement strand
ATGTCCTGAAGCTCTTTGTACTTCTGCAACACCTGCTGCACGCCGCGAGCCACGCCGTAGTGCTCTTCACCCACAACATTGGGGTCAAGAATACGGGAGGTGGAGTCAAGCGGGTCCACGGCGGGGTAAATGCCCAGTTCCGCAATCTGACGGGAAAGCACGAGCGTACCGTCAAGGTGCGAGAAGGTGGTCGCCGGAGCCGGGTCGGTCAAGTCGTCGGCGGGCACGTATACGGCCTGCACCGAGGTGATGGACCCCTTGTTGGTGGAGGTAATACGTTCCTGCAGCGAACCGAGGTCGGTACCGAGAGTGGGCTGATAGCCCACCGCGGAGGGCATACGGCCGAGCAGAGCCGACACTTCCGAACCAGCCTGCGTGAAGCGGAAGATGTTGTCGATGAACAGCAGCACGTCCTGATTTTCCTCGTCGCGGAAGTATTCCGCGCAGGTGAGGGCGGTCAGGGCCACGCGGGCACGGGCTCCCGGAGGTTCGTTCATCTGGCCGTACACGAGGGCGGCTTTCTCGAGAACGCCCGCGTCCTTCATTTCATGATACAAGTCGTTCCCTTCACGGGTACGTTCGCCAACACCGGCGAACACGGAGATACCGCCGTGCTGCTTTGCGATGTTGTTGATCATTTCCATGAGGATAACGGTCTTGCCCACACCGGCGCCGCCGAACAGACCCATCTTGCCGCCCTTCGGGAAGGGAACGAGCAGGTCTACGACCTTGATGCCGGTTTCCAGCAGTTCCACCGAAGTGTTCTGCTCCACGAAGCTCGGGGCTTCGCGGTGGATGGGCAGATATTTTTCAGCCTTGATGGGGCCCATTTCGTCAACGGGACGGCCCACCACGTTCATGATGCGCCCAAGAGACGCCGAGCCCACCGGAGCCATGATCGGCTTGCCGGTATCCACGACGTCCATGCCGCGGACGAGACCTTCGGTCGCGTCCATGGCGATGGTGCGTACAACGTCGTCGCCCAGGTGCTGGGCCACTTCGCAGATCAGATCAGGCGCATCGCTATTGTTGGGGTTTTTGATTTCCAGAGCGGTCAGAATATTTGGCAAATGACCGTCGGGAAACGCCACGTCAACGACTGCGCCGATGACCTGAACGATTTTGCCGATGTTTTCACTCATAACGATTGCTCGCTCCCTTATTTCAGAGCTTCCGCGCCGCCAACGATATCAATGAGCTCGTTGGTGATGGATGTCTGGCGCGTCTTGTTGAAGAGCAGCGTCAGCGCACCCACCATTTCGTCGCAATTGCGCGTGGCGTTGTCCATAGCGGACATCCGGGCAGCGTTTTCGCTCGCGGAAGTGTCCAGCAGGCCACGGTATATCTGCACATTGACGAACCGGGGAAGGATTTCGGCAAGGAGCTTCGTCACTTCGGGTTCGTAAGTGTATTCTTCGGACACTCCCTGAGCGGAAGTGCCGTCTGCGGCGGAATCAGCCGTTGCGGGCGCAGCAGCCTCCACCGGCAGCAGGGTCTGAACGAGAGGAACCTGTCTTGCCACGGACACGAACTTGCCATAGATGAGGGTCACCTCATCCATCGCCTTGTGCGTGTAGCCGCTCACCACATCCTTACCGATACCGGAAGCAAGGGAGAAGTCGAAGCTGCCCATGACATCCGCATACGACGACAGGACTTCAAAGCCGGTCTTGCGGATAGCGTCGCGTCCTTTTTTACCCACGCAGATGAACTTGACGTTTTTTCCTTCGGCCGTCTTCGTCCGGGCGGCGTCAAGAGCCTTGGCGATGAGCATGGCGTTGAAGCCGCCGCACAGGCCGCGATCCGAAGTAGCCAGAATGATCACCGAGACATGGCACTCGGCACGGCGCTCGAGAAGCGCATGAGCCGAGCCGTCGGACTTGGCCGCAAGATCGCCGAGCACAGCCTGAAACTTTTCCGCGTAGGGGCGGAAACGCTCAATGCGGGACTGGGCGCCGCGCAGCTTCGCCGAGGCCACCATGTTCATGGCCTTGGTGATCTGCTTGGTCTTACGGACCCCGACGATCTTCATTTTGACGTCTTTCAACGAAGGCATGCGCTACCGTCCCCTAGGCATTATAGCCTTTTTTGAACTCAAGGATGGCGTCCTTCAGACGGGCTTCGAGATCGGCGTCCAAGACTTTGCGGGCAACGATGTCGTCCAGGATGTCCGACTTGGCGCCACGGATGAAGTCAAGGAAGTCGCGTTCGAAAGCCTGCACGGAGGCAACCGGCACATCATCCATGAAACCGCGGGTAGCGGCATACATGGACACGACCTGTTCCTGAGTGGGCATGGGCTGGTACTGGGGCTGCTTCAGCAGTTCCACCAGACGCGCGCCGCGTTCCAGCTTCTGCTTCGTGGACTTGTCCAGATCGGAGCCGAACTGGGCGAAAGCGGCCAGTTCGCGGTACTGGGCGAGATCCAGGCGCATCGTGCCGGCGACCTGCTTCATAGCCTTGATCTGCGCGGAACCACCCACGCGGGATACCGAAAGGCCCACGTTGATGGCCGGGCGGATACCGGCGTTGAAGAGGTTGGGTTCCAGGTACACCTGACCGTCGGTGATGGAGATCACGTTGGTGGGGATGTACGCGGACACGTCGCCAGCCTGCGTTTCGATGATGGGCAGAGCGGTCATGGAACCGGCCCCCAGACTGTCGTTCACCTTCGCCGCGCGTTCAAGGAGGCGCGAGTGGAGGTAGAAGACGTCGCCGGGGTAGGCTTCACGTCCCGGAGGACGACGGAGCAGCAGGGACATCTGGCGATAGGCCACAGCCTGCTTGGACAAGTCGTCGTACACGATGAGGGCGTGCTTGCCGTTGTTGCGGTAATATTCGGCCATGGTGCAACCGGAGTAGGCCGCGATGTACTGCAACGGGGCCGGCTCGGAAGCGGTAGCCGAAATGATAGTGGTGTACTCCATGGCACCATGCTTGCGCAGGGTGTCGGCCACGAGCGCGACAGTGGAGCGTTTCTGCCCGATAGCCACATAGAAGCAGTGCACGTCGGAATTCTTCTGGGCAAGGATGGCGTCGATGCAGATGGCGGTCTTGCCGGTCTGACGGTCGCCGATGACCAGTTCGCGCTGCCCGCGGCCGATGGGGGTCATGGCGTCGATGGCCTTGATCCCGGTAACCATGGGTTCGTGCACGCTCTTACGGGCGATGATGCCGGGAGCTTTCACTTCCACGGCGCTGAATTCGGTGGCTTCAACCGGTCCGAGACCGTCGACGGGCATACCGAGGGGGTTCAGAACGCGCCCCATGACGGCATCGCCGATCGGCACGGAGAAGATGCGGCCGGTACGTTTGACCGGATCGCCTTCTTTAATGCCGGTATCTTCACCAAGCAGGGCTACACCCACGTTGTCTTCTTCCAGGTTGAGCACCATGCCCAACAGTCCGCCGGGGAACTCGAGAAGCTCCATGGACATGGCGTTCTGCACGCCATATACACGGGCGATCCCGTCCCCTACGGAAAGCACTGTGCCGGTTTCGGTGGCATCGACACGCTGCTCGTAGTTCTGGATCTGCTCTTTGATGATCTTGCTGATCTCGCCTGCATTGATATGCATGATCCTATTCACCCCTCTTGATGATGTCTCTGAGGATAGCCAATTGAGCTCGAAGGCTCGCATCCAGCACGTTGTCCCCCACCTGAAGGACGACCCCGCCGAGGATGGAGGGATCCACTTCGAACTTCAGCGCGATCTGTTTGCTGGTTTGCTTTTCGAGTCTGGCAAGGATGCCAGCCTGCTGCTCTTTGCTGAGGCTTACGGCAGTCAGGAGCTTGCCGCGAACAACGCCCCAAGCCTCATCAAGGAGCTTGCCGAACGCTTCGGCAATCTCTTCAAAAAGAGGGAGACGTTCCTTTTCTGCCAGCAACGAGCAGAAATTTTTTATCATGGGGTCAACGTCAAGCTTGTCGAGAACCTGTGACAGGACCTTCTGCTTTTCGGCGACGCTGATGACGGGGATGTGGAAGAGCCGCACCAGCTCAGGGGAGTCTTCAAGAACCCCTTCAAGAGCGGACAGATTTTCCCCGTACTGCTCCAGCTTGGCCATGCCTTCCTGCTGCCCCAAGGCGAAAAGCGCCTTGGCGTACCGCTGTGCCACGATGTCGCCGTTCAATTGAGCACCACCTTTTTCAGCGCGTTGTCGATGAGCTTGACATGCTTCTTCATATCAAGCTTCTCCTTCAGGGTAGCTTCCACAGCCTGCACGATTTCGTCGGCCATCTGGCTCCGCAATTCCTCAATGGCTTTCTTCGTTTCGCTGTCGGCAGCGCGGTGCGCGGCGTTGCGAATCTTTTCCGCCTCTTCGAGGGCATCGGCAACAAGCGCCTCACGGATGGCTTCGCCACGGGCCCGGCTGTCTTTGAGGATGGTTTCGCACTCGGCATCAAGGCTGTCGATCTTCTCGATCATGGCGGCGAGCTGCTCTTCCGCGGCGGCCTTGCGGACGGCGAGGCTGTCGAGTTCGTCGACGATGGCGGCCCGCCTGTTGCTCAGGCCGTCAACAATCGCTTTCCCGGCGGCACGCCACAGGATGTACAAGAAGACGCACACGTTGCCGACACGGGCCAGCAAGTTGATCCACGGATTGTACGGATCACTGAAATGGGAAACGACACCCAGCAGAATCAGGGTGGCCACGGCCACAATACCGTCTCTGGACAAGAAAAAAGAGGCTAGCGCTTTCAAGGGGTCCCCCGAACTCTGAGTTATGCCAGAAGCTTCGCCATGGCGGCTTCGGTGAATTCGTGCATTTTCGCCTGAAGCGCACGGCGGGTCACACCGGCGTCGGCGCGCACGGCGGCCTGCGTCGTCCGCACTTCGGACTGGGCATCCTTGCTGGCGGCATCAAAAATGCGCGCCCGTTCCAGTTCGCCCATGACCTTGCCGTCCTTGCGGTAGATGGCGGCGGCTTCGCGCGCTTTGCGGAGTTCCGACTCGTACTCATCCAGAAGCTGCTGCTTTTCCGCGGTGAAGGCTTCGATTTCGCCGATCAGCCCTTCCACGTTGTCTTTGCGCTTACGGATGATCTTTCGGATTGGCGAGATCAAAAGATAGTTGAGCACAACCAGAGTGACAAGAAAGTTCGCCAACTGGATCCATAACGTAATATTAAGATCTACCACGCGGAAACTCCCTTCATACAAAACGGATAAACGTATAGAATGCGGGCATTATATACGAACCAGCAAAATGTGTCAAAGGTTCTCCGCAAAAGCAAAAGATCACAATCCGCTTTTGTGGGAAACGGATGCTTTACCCCACTCCACAGAGAACATTCACCATTTCAAGCGGCTAGTCGGCACATGCCGTCCGTTTTCTCCGGAACAGCGCCTTTCCCCATCTTTGTGAAAAAAATATTATTTAAGCGAACAGAACAGGCTCCGTTATGTTTTGAACAAGAAACGGCGCATGGAAATATTCAGGACCAGCCCGATCAGGGAAAAATTGACGACCGTGGCACTGCCGCCGTAGCTGATGAAAGGGAGGGGGATGCCGACCACCGGCATGATCCCCACTACCATGCCGGCGTTGATAAAGATTTGCCAAAAGAAGTAAATGAAAATCCCCGCCGCGAGGTTGCTCCCGAACCGATCCTTGGCCCCCCGCACCGTCTCGAAAATACTCAATAAAAAGAGGCTGAACAGCGCCATGAGCGCGACGCAGCCGACAAACCCCCATTCCTCACCGAACACGGCGATGGCAAAGTCGGTATGCTTTTCCGGGAGAAAGCTCAGCTTGCTTTGCGTGCCCTCAAGGAAGCCTTTACCCCATATCTGTCCGGAACCGATGGCGATTTTTGACTGGATGATGTGGTATCCCGCCCCTCGCGGATCATTGGACGGATCGAGGAACGTCATAATGCGCTGCTTCTGGTAGTCGTGCAGCGCGAACCACGCCATGGGAAGCAGCAACGGAATGCTGATGAGGCAGACGAGCAGCACCCGCTTCTTGAGGCCGTGGTACAAGATCATGCCGCCAAGAATAGCCAGCACGGTCAAGGCCGTCCCGAGGTCAGGCTGGCATACGATGAAAGCCGCAGGGATACCGCCCACGCACGAAACCTGAAAAAGCTTCTTCCACGACAACGGCTCGCCGTCCAGCGAGAGCACCTGCGCCCCCATGAGCAACACGGCGATCTTGGCCATTTCACTGGGCTGGAAGTGGAAGAATCCCAGATCGATCCAGCGGCGCGCGCCGTAGATGACTTTCCCAAAGAGAGGGATCAGGCAGAGGGAAAAGAGCACAATCAGAAAAAAAGGGAGTGCCATAGCCTGCAAATGGCGGTAATCGAAGCTCATGCAGGCGACCATGGCGATCAGGCCGAATGCCCCCCAGATCATCTGGCGCTCATAGTACGGGGCAAGGCTGATGCCGTCCTCCACCCTGACGCCGCTGGCGGCATAGAGGTTGCCGATGCCCCCCCAGACAGCAAGAGCGTGGCGGCCACAAGCCCCCAGTTGATATACGTCAGCAGTCTCCGATCTATCGCCATGTAGCAACTCCTGACGGGGCTCCGCCCCGTACCCCGGCAGGGCGCCGCCCTGCACCCGCCGGGAGGCGAGCCGCCCCCCGGCCCCCGGCACAAACGGAACCGCCCGAATATGTTTCTTCTATCCTCATAGGACGATTAACGAGATAATACTTTAGCGGAAGATGTAGTTTCGCACCCCCACCCGCCGAACAGGGATTCGATAACGTTGAAGTTTTTGCGGGAGGAGGTCCGGGGGAGGGCGCTTTCTACAAAAAGCGCCCTCCCCCGCTTCATTCCAAAATCAATCCTCGCGCACCGTGCGGGTTACCGCCCTCTGCGGCTGCGGCCCAAGCGGAGTCCCATAAAGGATGTTATACACGTCGCGGGCTACCGGACCGGCCGCCGAACTGCCGCCGCCCCCGTGCTCCAGCATGACGACAACGACCACATCCTTTCCGTCCTTGCGGCCGTATGAGGCAATCCACGCGTGGTCGCGCTCCAGATACGCCATTTCCGCCGTACGCTGCCGGCGCTCGCCGACCATGCGGATCTTGACGACCTGCGCGGTCCCCGTTTTGCCGCCGATGACGGCATCCGTGCGGCGCAGAACCTTGGCCGTGCCGACATCCGCCGTAACGCGCATACCTTCCAGCACCAATTTACGGGCCTCTTCGCTGAAAGGGATGTTCCCCCGCACTTCCGGCTTGGCATCGACCAGAAGCTGAGGCTTCATCAGCTTGCCGCCGTTGAGCAACGAACTCACAAAATTCGCCATCTGGAGCGGCGTCACCAGCGTGTATCCCTGCCCGATGGAAACGTTAAGCGTTTCACCGCGATACCACGCCTCACCCGAGCGGCGCTTCTTCCACGCCCTCGACGGCACAAGACCGGATTTCTCATGCGGCAGATCGATGCCCGTAGGCGCGCCGAACCCGCACGCCTTGGCAAAACTCTCGATGCGGTCGATGCCGAGCTTCTCGCCGAGCACATAATAATACACGTCGCACGAATGCAGGAGCGACTGGATCATATCCACGGCACCGTGCCCCCCCTTCCGCCAACACCGGAATTCCCGGTTGCCGAGCTTCACAGCGCCGGTACACACGACCCGGAACGAGGGGGAGATGCCCTCCTTGAGGAAAAGCCCGGCCATCATGAGCTTCCAGACCGAGCCGGGCGGGTACACGCTCTGGATGGCCCGGTTCTGGAGCGGGTGGAATGGGTCGTCACGCAGCGCTACCCAGTCCTTCTGGGACAGACCGCCGACAAACACGTTATTGTCGTAGGAAGGGTTCGTCACCAGCGCCAAAAGCCGGCCCGTCTGCGGTTCCATGACCACGATGCTGCCCGTCTGATCGCCGAGCAGCGCCGCGAGCTGCTTTTGCAGCTTGGTATCGAGGCAAAGCTGAAGGTTTTCCCCGTTCTGCGGTTCCTCAACCAGCGTTTTCCCCAGAGAACGCCCAAGGACGTCGACTTCGACGTTGTACAGCCCCTTGTGCCCGCGCAAACGCTGCTCAAACACATACTCAAGCCCTTGCTTGCCCACCGTGTCGCCGAGGGCAAGGTACGGATCGGCGGCAAGCTCCTGCTCGTTGGCTTCCGCCACGTACCCGAGAATATGCGCGAATTCCTTGCCTTCGGGATAATAGCGCTTGGACCGGGTGACGATTTCCAGCCCCGGCCAGTGCATGAGCTGCGCTTCAATGCGCGCGACCTGATCGAAAGGCATGTCGTTGAGCAAAAGGATCGGCTCGAAAGGCTTCACCTTGCGCCGGTCCTGCTGAAAACGGTTGGTAAGCTGTTCCAGCGGAATGCCCGCCCACTCGCTGACTTGCGCCAACGTGGCGGAAATGTCCTTGCAGTCTTCCCGGATCAGGGCCAGCCCGAAGGCGGGCCGGTTTTCGGCAAGCAACGTGCCCTTTACGTCACGGATAAGGCCGCGCGAAGCGTATACCGACTCCTGCCGCAGGTGGTTGGCCTGCGCCTGCTGCGCAAAATCGGCCCCACGATGGATCTGGAGATACCAAAACCGGATGACGAACGTGAAGAACAGCAAGCCGACGAGGCACTGCAACAGCACAAGCCCGCTCTTAGGCGGCTGATAGCCTTCGGTTTCAAGCTGTATTGTTTTCATTGGGGACCACCCACCGGCGCGCCATCATGCTGCATTGCCAAACAAACGGCGTCAGCAGCGCTTGGAGAATGCTTTCGTCGAGCAGCTGCGTCGTGTCGAGAGGAATAAACTGAAGCCGCGTCATCAGCCAGATGACGCCGTAATGCGCCAAGCCGATACAGCCGCTGAGAAGCAGCACGAACAGCCAGTTTTCCGTCTCGAACATCCAGCGCCCGATGAAAAAGAGCGTTATGACCAGAAGGTACCAGAGAACGGACGTGCCGAAATCCAGCGTGCCCACGCCTTCCTGAACGAGGATGAGCGCGAGCAGCACCACGGCAAGCTGAAAAGGGCGACGCTCCTGCAAGGCCAGAAACAAACCGGCGACCAGGACATCCGTACCGGGCAGCGCCTGCTGGAGGGCAAGGCCGAACACGAAGAAGGCCACCCACCACAGGATGTTGAGCGTCATGGACGACTCCGCAGCGGCAGCCCGGGCGGGGGCGTCGGGCCGCTCAGGAAAAACGGCGCGTCGGGACGGGGCGGACCGGGAATCGTAGAACCCTGCTGGCCGGGCTGAGGCTGTGCGCGCTGCGCGGCGGGGCTGCCCGCCGAATCAGACGAGGGCGAGCGCGGAGCTTCCAGCACACCGGACAACGAGCCGGAAACGCTGGAGCCTTCCACACGGGAAATGAGCAATAATTCTTCAAGATCGGACAACGCCGCCAACGGAGCGGCCTGAATGGACTGAAACGGCGAAAGATCCGAAGGCGTGGCCGACAGCACCCGCGCCACGGGGATCCCCTTGGGGAATGCATCGTCGAGGCCGGACGTGACCAGAATTTCACCGGCGCGGATCACATCGTTATGCGACACGAAACGCATCTCCAGCGGCTTGTCGGGGCCTCCGCCCACGAGTACGCCCTGAATGCGGCTCTCCTGGCTGATCACCGCGATACGGCTCCCGGGATCGACGAGCAGGAGCACCGTGGCCGAACTCGGCCCGGCCCGCAGCACACGGCCTGCGACGCCCTGCGGGGTCATGACCGGCGTCCCCGGAATGGCTCCCGTCATGTACCCGCGCCCGATGAGCACGGACGCCAGCGCGGAATTCGCCCCCATGCGCCCGGCGAGCACGCGGGCCCCGAGCGTCTGCCAGCCTTCCGGCGGCGTAAGCGTGAGCAGGCGGCGCAAGCGGACGAGTTCGGCACGCTCCTCCGAGGCCATCAGCAGCTTATGGCGGAGCTGTTCGACCTGCTTCTTGAGCTCGTCATTCTCCTCACGCACGTCCACGAGATCGAGATAGCGGTTCCACGCGCCCATGACCGTATCCTGCACCATGCGCACCGATTTGAGGACGACGCCCGAGGCTTCGAGCCCTGTGTTGGCCGCGAAGTTATCGAGGATATGGGTGCGCTGGTTCCAGCTGTACATACCGAGATACATCAACAGGGCGAGAGCGGGAACCAGCAGGATGTGCTTGGGAGACATGCTTTGTCCGGAGAAGGGCCCGCCGATCGGCGGCGGAATCCAGAGGAAGGCGGAGATGAACCGATCCGCAGAACCGACAGGGAGCCGGGCTGCGGACCGGAAAGCCTGCGGGGGCATCCCCCGGCAGGCGCACTATCAGTCAATACAGACGTCGCCAAGCTCATTGAGATTGTCGAGCGCGCGGCCGGTGCCCATAACGACCGTGGACAACGGATCTTCCACCACGGTGATGGGCAGAGAGGTTTCTTCGCGCAGGAGCTGGTCCAACCCCTTGAGCAGCGCGCCGCCGCCGGTGAGGACAATACCGCGATCCACAATGTCGGCGGCAAGTTCCGGAGGGGTCTGTTCAAGAGCGATGCGCACGGCCTGGACGATGCTGTCCACCTGTTCGGAAATGGCCTTGCGGACTTCCTCCGAGGTGATGATGATGTTCTGCGGGATGCCGGTCACGAGATCGCGGCCCTTGACCTCGATCTGCTGCTCGGGGTCCATCGGGTAGGCGGAGGCGATCTTAATCTTGATCTCTTCTGCGGAGGATTCGCCGATCAGCATGTTATACTTGCGCTTTACGTGCGTCATGATGGATTCGTCCATCTTGTCGCCGCCGACGCGCACCGAACGGGAATACACGATACCCGACAGGGAGATGACCGCGACTTCCGTGGTGCCGCCCCCGATGTCCACCACCATGTTGGAGGTAGGCTCCTGAATCGGGAGGTTGGCCCCGATGGCGGCGGCCATGGGCTCTTCAATAAGATAGACTTCGCGGGCGCCCGCGCTCTGGGCGGATTCCTTCACCGCGCGCTTTTCCACCTGCGTGATGCCGGTGGGCACGCACACCATGATCCGGGGCCGGACAAGGTGACGGCGGGAATTGTGCACCTTGGAAATGAAATGGCGAAGCATGGCTTCGGTCACTTCAAAGTCGGCGATGACCCCGTCCTTCATGGGGCGGATAGCCTGGATGTTGCCCGGGGTACGCCCGAGCATACGCTTGGCGTCCTGACCGACGGCCAACACCACGCTGTTGCCGCGAGAGTCCTTCTTGACGGCGACGACGGAGGGTTCGCGCAGGACGATGCCCTGCCCCTTCACATACACGCAGGTATTGGCGGTCCCCAAGTCGATGGCGAGATCGTTGGAAAACGCGCCGAGAATAAAATTC
>ENA-UEOL01002185-UEOL01002185.1-human-gut-metagenome-genome-assembly--contig:-NODE-2185-length-11286-cov-19.304220_pt1 | contig 11286 bp, 10 predicted proteins | sample MGYA00242884_ERZ507884 | MGnify/ENA primary metagenome ERZ507884 (study PRJEB26167, sample SAMN06115417) | human gut metagenome | host: Homo sapiens | place: China:Chongqing | collected 2015-03-06... | reverse complement strand
GCAGATGTGAAATCTGCACACAAATAAGAGGGAAAGAATAAAAAACAGAGCCGTGACACAGTTCAGTTTACACTACCGCACAGAATGAGAATAATTGAATCCGCATTTCCGATAAAATGATATTGTACTCATACTGTCTCCGGTTCCTACTGTCATAAGGCAGAATTTGTCCGCATAATGTTGGCTCAGAAAGTCAGTCATTTCTTTGCCATAGCCTTTCCGCTGAAATTCCGGAGCTACAGCCAGACTTTTTATTTCGCATATACCATTCCCCTCATCAGTAACTATTGCAGAACATATTGCGACACCATCTTGAGTGTACATGACAAACATATCTCCTCGTCCGATATACTTGTCAATCATGGTTTCCTGTTCGTCTGCCAATAAAAGAAGCGACAAGAAACGTTTCCTGTCTGATAGTATTTTCTTTATGACTGTCTGCATTTTTAAGTAATAATTTTTACAAAGGTAATATTAATTCATCCGGTCAGTCGGATAGTTTTATAGGAAAATCCGCTCTACATCCTGCCATTCTGCAATAAAGACAATCGCCTGATATTGCTCCTTGGTCAGAACCGAATTAGCATCGTCAGAGCACTTGTATTCCCACGGCAGTTCGTAGACGGAACCTTCTTCCTGATAGCCCATATAGTTCACTATCCAAACAAATCCTCCAATGTTATCTCACTTTGTACAACTCCCGAATGCGAGTTCTGACGGACCCCGTAGGTTGTTACCATCGTAAGATGTACAGCCTTGCGTGTTTTTGTAGTCTCGATAAATGCACTCTTTTTGTTACGCAGCTCGCGTTCGTAATCAGCATCAATGGTGAACTCAGACATAGAGTATTTCATCTCGCAGACATTGATCACCTGGTCATTGCGGTCTATCAGCAAATCAATTTGTGCTCCGTTGCCATTTTCATCTGCCTCTTTTCGCCATGAGTAGATGTTACTCAATACTCCTGAAATACCCAGGCCAGCCTTGATTTGCTGTGTATGGGCCATACACAGGCGTTCAAAAGCCAAACCACACCACGCCCGATGCGCTGCAGAATCTATAGACACAGACCAGAAATGCTCGTCATTATTCTTGTTTTGCTGGATAAACTTGAAATAAAAGAGAGTATAGTTATCGACTAATTGATAGATTGCCTGTTTTGTCTTTTTGCCATAGCCACTGTATTTTCGGATGAAACCGCAGTACTCCAACTCATCAAGCACCTTACTCAATGTCCCGTTGCTCGGTTTGTCAATTGCAGTCATAATCTCCTCGCGAGTCATTCCAACCTTTTTATGGCCAAGAGCAGTTACGACATCTATATATTGCTCCGGTGACTTAAACAATGATGCATAGAGCAGATTAAACTCATTTGACAGTTTGCCATTCCTGGAAAAGAAAATCTTATCAATGTTTTGAGCAAGGCTGAGCCCCTTTTCAAGCATACTCCAATAAAAAGGTATGCCTCCCAACACCATATAACATTCGGCAATTTGATATCGGTTCATTTCAAGCCCCCTGTTTTGAGCAAACATTTCACACTCATGCAAAGTAAAAGGCTGAAGTGCTATGCGTTGTGTAACACGGTTATGAAGTCCACCATGATCATTAATCACTTTATTGATGATCCACGATGTAGCAGAACCGCAAATTATCAGAACTATATCCTTTCTGGCCGATGCCCATCCATTCCAGAAATGTTCAAAAGCAGAAATGAAATTTGAACGAGGTGTATCCATCCATGGAAGCTCGTCCAGGAAGACTATCTTTTTCTCATCTGTCGAATTCTTCAGGAAATGAGATAACAGACTGAATGCCTCCAACCACGATTGCGGTATTGGGCAATCATCGTATCCGGCATCACGAAGTGAAATGGCAAAACTGAACAGCTGGTCTTTTGTCTTGGCATTTGCCAGGCCGGTATGCTGGAATGTGAACTTATAGCCAAATGTTTCACGAATCAGATAGGTCTTGCCTACTCGTCTGCGACCATAGACTGCTATCAACTCCGAGTACTCCGACTGTGCTGCCGAAAGCAATATTTTCTGCTCTTCTTTTCTTCCTATTATCATAACTATAGAATTTTGTCTTTACAAATATAGAACAAATCAATTACATAATCAGCCAAATCTCGTAAAATTCTTGAGATTTGGCTGATTATATCCGATTTTTGAAGCAAAAGCAACGCTTTCTTTCAATAGTATCAAGATTGTATCGGATATAATTTACCTGTTGTTTTTCTGTCATACTCTTTTAATGAAGTCTTATTCTTTCCTCCGGCTGCCATTCTGCAAGTGAGACAATCGCCAGATATTGCTCCTTGGTCAGAACTGAATTAGTATCGTCCGAACACTCGTATTCCCACGGCAGTTCGTAAACAATGCCCTCTTCCTGATAGCCCATATAGTTATGATAGGAGTCGGGAACCAACCGTACATAATCCTCTTCGAGCAGGATTCTCAGGAACTTCTCTGCGTCATATATCAGCAGCGGTGCCCCGGCCTTATACAAAGCTGTAGCCACTTCAATGGCCAATCCGGCATTGGCAGAATAACTGTTGGAAACAACAATTTTCCATCCCTGTTGCCGGTCGTGTGAGGCAAAGATATTCAGGCGTGAAAGTCCCAGTTCTCCGTAATGGTCAGTTGCGAACCGCATGAAATCCTCCGGACTGTCAATGTCGTACTTTTCCGTCACATCCACAAACTTCTTTCGCTTGTAATAGACCACATCGCGCAGTTCTTCAGGAACATCCTGCGGATCTGTATGGATGCGTCTCCTAAATCCACGCTTCCGGTGAAAAGCCTCATACACCTCGTTGGCAATACGGAAATAGGTGCAATACTTTCGTATGGTCATGGTTTCCAAAAGAGGGGCAGAATACCCGTGCACCGAGTCCTCCAATGCCTTGATAGCCGTTTCCCTATCTTCCACCTCAATTTTGAATTGAGGCACAATGCGGTTAAATTCCTTCTGTGCAATCCGCCCTGTACGCTGCTGGTACAGCAGGTTATGTGCCACGTAATCGTTGAACCTGTCGGGATTTGCGACAATGACATCAATTATCCGTTCCAGATAGTCGAAGAGGCGGGTTAGATTCTCCCTGCACCACGTATCATCTGGCCCTGCATCCGTACACTTAGGACAATTCGTAATGATAAAACGGGTATGCTTCCGGTCAGTAACACGGATTGACCGGGAATCCCCGTATCGACTTGAAGCGATATGGAACCACTTGGTTTCCATCGGGTTGAATGCAAGCCAATCCGCAAGGAACTCTTCCCGACTGTCATATTCCCCTGAAGCGACCAAATCCTCGGCATCCCCCCACTCTTCCGGCGTAGGCCGTGGCACTTCGATATGGAATCCCCGGTACTCATCGTCACCCATTACGGCCAGTCGCTCGAACCGATGCTGTATCTCAACCAACCGTTCAAGCATATCGCCACCAACAACAATCTCCCATTGACGGCTTTCTCCCAAAGCCTCCGAATGCGAGGCATTCAAGCCGACATCCTTTGCCAAATCGGTAAAGAACTTTCTATCTATAATCTTTCTTTCGTTCATTTCTGTATGTCCATTAAATTTCAATAAACCTGTATTGTATCTTCATCTTACTGTTCTCCTTTCTTTGATTGCTCAATTTGTTTCCCTATGATTGCTTTTACCTGTGCAAAAGAGACCGGAGTGAAATCGTTGTTGTCCACTCCGACATCATATTGTGTCGGAAGAAGCATACTCAGCCGAGAAGCATCCTTTCCGGTATTGTTCCTTCGGGTATGCACGTGTCCGAAAAGCTGCCAGGTGTCATCGTATGAGCCGCCATAGCAAAGGAATGGACAGTGATTCAGATAAATCTTCTGTTTATCCACCTCGATATACATCTGCATTGTTATCTGCTCGAAGTATTTCGTGTAATTCTGCCTCAGGTTCTTGATGTCGTGGTTGCCGGAAATAAGGTATATTTTCCCGTTCAGCCTGTTCAGTACGTTTACCCATTCGCCAGAACCGCCCAGACAGAAATCACCCAGGTGGAACACGATATCCTCCGGACTGACTACTCGATTCCAGTTGGAAATAATCGTTTCATTCATGTGCGATACATCCTTGAATGGCCTGTTGCAGAACCTGATGATATTGGTGTGGTTGAAGTGGGTGTCGGATGTAAAGAACACCCTGCTTCCGTCAAATTTATAATTCATAATCTTTCCATTCATGCGCATCACTGCGCGGTTAATAATACGTTACAATTCAGCCCGTGGACGGAATTGACGGAGAAGAGCACATCGTGCGAACGTCACCACAGGCATCAAATAAACTGCAAGCCGAATGCAGATCCAGTCATTGACCGGAATATGCTGAGGCGCAGCGTTTATTGTAGATCAAAGATCTAAAACAAAAACCGTCGAAAAGTTTGGTAAGAACTCTCCGACGGTTTTCATTTATCGTTTCAGCGGGATACCAGCATCATCATATCCCCGATGGTTTATCAGACGTTTGTCGGAAAATGTTTCCAAAAGTATAGAATGCTCCAATGCGCAAAGTATGGACACACGACAATCTCTCAAGGCATTTTATGCCTCGATCCGATACAGTGTTCCAATTGTTCATTCTTCTTTGCAGCATTGTAAACCCTATGTTTTTATTCAATTGAAGGCGCAAAATTACGGATTTTCTTGAGGACCAGCAAATTTCTTTAGAGAAAAGCCGATATGAAGCAAACTGCTGACCCAAAAATGCAAAAGTGCAAGTGCAAACGAATATTCAGTTTGTACTTTGGCCCTTTACAGAGAAAGTTCAAAGTATCGGCCTTGAGTACTAACTTCGGTGATGGTTTAGAGTTTTACATTTTTTCAAGCGAATAATACCTGTTATCTCACACTTTTTCCAACGAATCAAACTCCCTTTATACACTTTTCCATCAAAATGAAGCTTAAACCCAACACTTTTCCATGAAATCAGCAACTGTTATAAGGAGATTTTTGAAATGATATGAAATCGCAAATAAAAGCGGCCAGAGTATATTTCCCTGGCCAATTCTTAAGTATTATTGGTTCTGACTATGCTTCTGTAGTTACAGATACCTGTTGCTCAACCCTTACAGGCGAGTAAACAAATCCATTGAGATCAAGCTGCTTAGTAACCTCATCGTATACCTCGTGCTGGCGCTTATTATCGCGGATTGTAATAATCAGGCAGAACTCCTGGCTAATAGCCTCGTCATTGGAGCCTTTCAAATCCTCGATGAATTGACGGTACAAGCCTTCAATTTTTAGATACCATGATTTAGGAGTCTTGAGAAAATCGTCTTTCTTACCTTGTGTCAGCTCACTAAGGTCAACATTCCATTTCTTGATTGGCTGGAACTTGTCGCCGTAGTCTACCAGCATTCGTTCGGATGCATATGGCGTGTCGGTATCTCTATGTGCTTTTGTTCCATATAGAGATGATCCGAGCAGATTTTTGCGTCCTTCAGCACCGATTGGATTCTTGATATTCCTCTTGGATGTGTCACGCAGTGTCTTGCTGTCGTATGTTCCGAACATAACCTTGATATTTGATTGGCAGTATTCAGCGCCTTGGCTTGCATTAAGCATGGGCTTGCTAACAAGAGTTACTTGGATATTGCCGTATAAATATCCGTTTTCGTCAACCATAGATTGAGGATAAGGAAAATCGAGGATTTCAATGAAATGTCCTTTCTCAAGCGTATCCTGGAGTATTAGTGTGGTCTCGTACTTGTCATTATACAGAATCTTATTGCTTGAAGCTGGAAGGCCAAACCCTGCGTATTTTAGCTTGTCGCCAATCTCCATTTTCATTTCTGCCGGATAGTGAGCTGAATGAATAATCAGGGCTTTCGCCAGAAGAGGACTGAACGCCTCTCCTATCTTCATCTGCAAACCAGCTACTATAGCGGTAACACGCGGCGTTGAAAAACTTGTTCCAGCCTTGCCGGTAATACTACCGTCAGGAGTGAAAGATAGCACTGGAGTCTCTGTTATTTCACCATCATCTGTGACCCCAGCGTTACCGCCATAACTTACGACTTCCGGCTTGATGATGTGGGCTGGGCCACGGCCTTTCCTGGAGAAAGGAGACGGACAATTTTCGTCTGCCCGATCAAATTCTCTCTTCTTATGTGCTATTGAGCCAACCACAAGACTTCTAACTGAATCTGCTGGTATAGCAATACGTGATACGGGTACTGGTAAGTTTTCGCAGTTTCCGGCAGACTTTACAATCAGAACATCGAATTCATCCTGTATGCTGTCTAGTTCCTTCGCATAATCCGAGAATTCCTGCTCATCAGCTGTTAAGTTAGTGCCAATAGACATATTCCAAATTTTGATGTCAGGTTTATGGCTTATGGCTTCACGAATATTCGAAATGACCTCATCTTCATACATGGTCTTGTAATACTTGCTGATAACTGTGGCATCATACAATTTGCATCCCTGCCCACCAGCACACTCTTTGCCAATAAGTTCATCACCATATTCAACTATTCCTGATACGAACGTTCCGTGCTTCTGATCTGTGTCTTCATCTGTAAAAGAAGTAGCTTTATCTTCACATAACCACGGAGCAAGATGTGGTATTCGTGCGATGCCTGAATCAAGTATTCCGACTACAGGGTAATTAATGCCATCTTGCGGCTTCTTTATAGCAACATCTTCTGCGTATTGGATAGAGTCTTCATCAAACTCGAGTACAGGCATATCAGAAATGGATTGCACACCTTCAAAGTTTCTCAAGAAAGTCAGTTGATCTGTGGTAATTCCCTGGCCTCTGTATGCTATTAACTCGCTGGAATATTTGCATCTGGTACAATTGATGCCATTGTCATCGCAACTTTTCTCAAAAGATTTGATAAGTAATCCGTTGAGTTCTCTATCGAAATAATTAATCAGCTTGATCTTTATCACGCCGTCAAGATTCAGGTCTTCTTCTACAATCGGTGTGAATTCGTCAATTTCATCAATAGCAGCAACACCAAGATAGGTTTTGTCACCAGTCCGCAGCGAAGAAATCCTTTTTGCAATGCGATTTGCCTCAATAGGAGTGTTTATTTTAACCATTACTTTGTCTTTGCCAGTAACACCGATAAGGTTGATAGCACCTTTATCGTTAAAGATATGAGCAATATTCTCTCTATGTCCTTTTGCCAATGCATTTCCATTCAAATGTAGAGTTAGCACAGAAGGGAGAAAATTACTTTGTTTGTTTTTTTCGGAAAGCTTTGCCGCCATTCCATTCATAGCTGAGATAAATAATGTCTGCTTTTGAGGAATAGCATCCCTATCTACCCAATTGGGTATATCAGAATCTCCGGCACCTTCAGTCTTTCTTTCGTCGTTATCTCTCATAGAGAAAAAACGAATAGGCAAATTCTTTTCATCCATATTTAGTCCTCCTTATTTAGAATGTTCTTAATCTGTCTTATGGATATTCCCAATTTTTCAGAAATTGATGATTGGGATATTCCTTTTTCGTTCAGGTATTTAACAAGGCTTTCGACTCTGCTGTTGTCGTGATTCTTAAAGTCAAACAGTTGTATGAGTAATTCTTCTTGGGAGAGAGTTGAACCGGCCTTTATTACAGCTTGAACCTTCGCATTGTTTACTATGGTCTGAATATCTGACGGAGACAAGTTGCCATATTCAGCAAATGCAAGTATAAGTTTGGACATTTTCCTGTCATCTTCAATTGGTAAGGTTGTCTTGAAATCACCAATGAAAAAATTGAGCATTTCTTGAATCTCTTTTTCCCCTGGGAGACCAATTTCGAGAATAGTGTGGAAACGTCTCCAAATAGCTTTGTCGAGCAAATCCGCATGGTTTGTGGCAGCGATAAGTATGCTGCTGCTTGAAAGGGAGTCAATGTTTTGAAGTAAACTGTTAATTACCCTCTTCAATTCTCCTAGTTCGTGCTGATCATCTCTTGCTTTTGCAATTGCATCAAATTCATCAAGAAATAAAATGCACGGGCGAGAATCTGCAAAATCAAATACTTTACGAATATTCTTTGAAGTACTACCGAGCAATGATGACACAAGCGCATCTAATCTTGCGATAACTAATGGTAACCCTATCTGCTGAGCAATATACTTCGCAACAGTACTCTTACCGCAACCAGGCACACCATACAACATAAGAGTGTTGCTGAACTCAACACCATTTTTATAAAGGTCTCCCTGGTGTTTAATCATATTGATGAAGTCATCGACTTTATGGGCTGTCAATTCGGGCAAAATCGGTTTGATTTCATTTTCGGTCGGACAATATACATCCACAATGCTCATGCGACTTTCTGCATCAACGGGAGTAGATGACAACTCGTCAAGAGAAAGCATCGATGTGTAGCGTCTTTCCAAAGAATCAAGAATCATTTTTGACATCTTGGTTTCTCCGTCGCGTGACATTTTATCTGCCAGTATCTTTGCGTAATTATATACTTTTTGAGAGTCTTTCGACAGACCTCCTTCGATAATTCGTAGTATCTCTGTGTACATGATGTTTAGTTTGATTTTTTTTTGCAAATATACAATAAGTGTGCTAATTGGCAAATATTTCGTGCTATTATTTCAATATTTCGTGCTATAATTATTATAAAGCGTGCTATTTTCTTAATACTATAATAGGATATAATCTATATGAGTGGGAAATACTAATTCTCCGTTCCGCTAACACTTCACTTCTCAACACAGACTTCCTTTCAATATTTCAAACACCTCTATCGTGTGCAAAGTGGAATATATATGTAATATTCCTCTCTTTTTTCAGTAAGTTAATTCCTTTGCATGTCGGTCTTGCTGGAATACAGAAAAAATAGCGCATTGTACCATTCAGACAGAACATGGCCGTATAATTTATGTATCAATCCAAATGCCAGTTTAGTATTTCCATGACCATCAAGGTGGATTCTGATTCTAGAAAGAGGTTCTATTGTTACATCGCATTTAGTACTTGATGGAAGATTAAGTATGTAATAAGTAAAAATTACAAGATTAGAAGTTCTGGGGATTTTTCCTAAATTTAGTTATGGTTTAGGATTGTACATTTTTTAAACAGAGAAATTATCAAAATTCGCTTGCGTAATCCATAAGAATAGGGGCTGAGCAGTCAGCCCCGACGAGCTTTCCATGCACGACAACTGCATAAATATACTAATTATCGTTAACCATATTCAGTTTTCTTATTATAGTCCATTTTTCTTTCCATTTTAAATAGCTTCCTGTCAGAAACTCAAATTATTGAAATACAGTTCAAAATACTTTCCAAAGGCACTTCCGGCTGGGTGTCGTGGTTTCCGACTCCCCCTCCGGAGCTGTTTGAAGAAGGAGTTCAATATATTTTTTACCGTTTCTCCGTTATCGCCTTTTTACTTTCCGACCGGTGATGAAAAGTCCTTGTGGGCGCCACCTCTTTCCGGTCCCCGGAAATGCGGTTCAAATATGAACCTTTAGCAGCAACGTATATCCGGCATCTTCTTCCCGTCGATATGATACGGATTTGGGGGTTCCTTTCAATGCTGTCCATAACCATAACTTCTGATTTATACATTAATTCCATGTGATAACCGGGTGTTTGGTCAGGCGGACGTTCCCGGTGGCGGATTGTCGTCCTACGCCGCAAAGAAAAAAAGAGTAAATGTATGAGGGAATACCTTGTCAGTTATAGTCATATATAGACATAAATAGTCAATGCCGGCAAAAGATATGACAAATGGCAGTCCGGCGAGAGCCCGGGATTCTTCCCGATATTGCCGGGATTGTGTGTAAAAGTACGACAATCCGTTGATAGCAGTATGAAAAGAGAAAAAAATGATTGAGGAAGGAGGTCGTGAAACCAGCCTCCGGAAAACAGGATACGGCGGAGATCAGATACCGTGAAAAAAGAAAAAAATCCCCACCGGAGATGAATGAACCGGCAGGGAACGTAACAATAAAGGAACGGGCCTCTCAACCCTTGATGTAACCGTACTTTTTCAGGTCGTCCATGAAATGCTCCGGCGTGTCGGTCCTCACCGTCACCCCGTGCAGTTCCCTGTACCGCCCGGAGAAATTCATCATGTACTCCTTATCGGTGCACCCGCTGTCAAACCAGCTGCCCTCACGCAGGAGGCGTACAAACTCGGAAGGGCCGGAGGCGGCAATCCTGCCGCCATCCGCCAAAATATACATATGCCTGTTCATGCCGATAATTTTTTAGTTCTCAGTTTATAATATAGTTTCTGTTCACCATCCAGGAAGGGGATGTCCTGGAGCGCGGTGCCCGCAGGCACCTGTCCCCTTGTGGCAAAGGTAACCAATTTGTGGAGAAACAGCACCCAATTTCGCATTTTTGTGAAGCTGGTCGTTCCCGAATGCTGCCGGAACTCGACCGTCTTGTGCCGTGAGTAGGCCTCAAGGTTCACCTTGTGGTAACGGTCACCGATCCTTCCTTTCAGCTCGTCCACCGTCCGGGCGGAACGTATCATCCCGTCAGAGACATGGCCCAGCCCACGGCAATAGTAGTTGTCCCTGCGGGATGCAGGCATGAACCTGTCGATGACCGGTTCCAGGTGTTTGTAGCTCAGGGCCAGGTTGCGCCAGGTCTCCATGCTGAAACCGGCGGCATCGATATGCACGTGAAGCCCGCAGCTCCCGTTCACCTTCACATCACACAGCTCAAGCACCTAGCAGACCTTCTCCAGTTCACGTAACCCGGCTTCGCCGACAAGGATCGGACTGACCAGCTCGAAGGTGTCATTCCCGTTCAGACTACTGTCTGTCACGAGTTTCCAATGCGGACGGGTGGTATGGTTGTAACCTTCCACCACAACCTCGATACCGGACTCCCTGAGCTCGCGTGCGAGCCGTTCGCGGGAACAGTTGTAAGCCTCGATCTCGATACCGAACTTGCGGTTGAAAGTGTAATCCGGTGCGGCTGCCAACGGTTGGATGTTCGGACCGCACTCACATTCACTCATACGGCGCAGGGCGTTCACTACAAAGCCGTAGTTTCCGTTGGTCACCATTCGTGCGATTTCCGCACGGGGAACACCCAGAAGATACAGTTGCCGGATCTTGCTCGTCTTTGTCGTTTCTTGTGCTAAAATGCTTCTGATTTGCTCGTTCATAATTTATTACCTCCTTTATTATTACACTACTAAGGTAATGCTTTTACAGGAGATATCGTAATTATAAGATTCTTATTATCACGCCATTAGCTTACTTTATCTTAGGCTAAAAGTCCTTATTTAAGGTGTCTATACCCTGACATCCGCTACCGGTCGGTATCG
>ENA-UEOL01002180-UEOL01002180.1-human-gut-metagenome-genome-assembly--contig:-NODE-2180-length-11302-cov-6.459243_pt1 | contig 11302 bp, 8 predicted proteins | sample MGYA00242884_ERZ507884 | MGnify/ENA primary metagenome ERZ507884 (study PRJEB26167, sample SAMN06115417) | human gut metagenome | host: Homo sapiens | place: China:Chongqing | collected 2015-03-06... | reverse complement strand
TAAACACCATTCCATGGCTTTTCTTTTGTTTTAGGACAGATTCCTGGCGGTTCCTGTTTGAGCAAGACGTGAACGGCAGTTCATGTCGAATAAACACGAGGACTGTCAAGCGAATCTGTTTGCTTTTTGCCGCTTTTCGGAGTAAAATATAATTCACCAAAGAAAAAAGGAGAACAGAATCAATGTCAGGAGCAGATGTAAGCTTCGTTCACCTGGGGATCTCGATTCCCCACATGGTGAAGAGCTTTTCAATCGGAGGAATATCCTTTGCGTACTACGGACTGATCATCGGGATCGGCATGATCTTAGGACTCTGTGTTGCCCAGTCCGATGCGAAGCGCAGGGGACAGAATCCAGATATTTACCTTGATTTCGCACTTTACGGAATTATCTTTTCCATCATCGGAGCGCGGATCTACTATGTTTTCTTCCAGTGGGCCTACTACAAGGACCACCTGATGGAGATCGTGAACTTGAGGAAAGGCGGACTTGCGATCTACGGCGGAGTGATCGCCGGAATCCTGACGCTGCTTGTCTTTACAAAGAAACGCCACCTTTCCTTTTTGTCCATGGCAGACAGCGCATGCCTTGGACTTATAACCGGACAAATGATCGGACGATGGGGTAACTTTATCAACTGCGAGGCCTTCGGCCGCTACACAGACTGCCTGTTTGCCATGCGGATCAGACGTAGCATTGTGAATGAGAGCATGATCTCACAAAATCTCCTTGACCATCTGATCCTGGACAATGGAATCGAGTACATTCAGGTCCATCCGACGTTCCTCTACGAGTCCCTCTGGAACTTCGGTCTCCTGATGTTCATGCTCTGGTTCCGCAAGCGGAAAACGTTCACAGGGGAAATGCTTTGTATCTATCTGGCCGGGTATGGAATCGGAAGAGCGTGGATCGAAGGATTGAGAACGGATTCTCTCCTGATACCGGGTACCCAGATCGCGGTATCCCAGGCATTGTCTGTTGTGCTGGCGACCGTCTCTCTTGTGATCCTTATTTACAACAGGAGAAAGGCTTTCGTCCAGGGAAAGGAAGCAAACTGATATGGAGAGCAGGGAAGAATTGGTAAATCAGATCGAGGAGGCGAGAAAACGATTGAACGGAAGTATTGATGGAAAGGAGTCCTACGATCTGATCTACCGATACAGTGTGGAACTTGACCGGCTGATCGAACAGTATATGGACGCGGGATACTAGGGGGGGGGCGCAGTACATAAAAATCGAATATACTCCAGATAAAATGCGGAAAAGCTGCCTGAAAGGCGGCTTTTTCGCGTTTTATAGGAAGATTTCCAAAAAATGGAACCTTGTTTGTTACTGTACACGGGTAGGAATTTTCTGAATTGAAAATTCCGTACAATACAGTGGTGGTAGTGGATTTTGCCGATTCGGAATGCGAAGCATCGGCAAAATCAGTTACTGTTTGCGCAAAGCGTGAACAGTAACTATTTCAGATCTCCCCGTGGAACACTTCCGCCGCCGGACCTGTCATAAATACAGTGTCCTTTTCTCTGTCCCAACGGATCAGAAGGTCGCCGCCGAGCAGTGTCACGCGGATTTCACCGTCAGTAAGACCGTTTAAGATGCAGGCGACCGCCGTCGCGCAGGCACCTGTTCCGCAGGCAAGCGTCTCTCCGGAACCGCGCTCCCAGACACGCATATTTACATGTCCGCGGTCCACGATCTCCACGAATTCCGTGTTGGTGCGGTCCGGGAATTTTTCGTGGACTTCAAAGGACGGGCCGATCTTTTCGATCTCCATATCCTTGATTCCATCCATAAATACCACCGCGTGGGGATTTCCCATGGACACGCCGGTAAAACGGTACTCTTTTCCATCCACCGTGATCGGCTCCCCGATCTCGGAGGTCTGCACCGGACGCCCCATATCCACCGTCACAAGCTCTACCTTGCCGTCTTTTAATTTCATAGACAGATGCTTGATTCCGGATGCAGTCTCCACGTCGATCTCCGTCTTATCCACGATTCCGTGGTCATAGGCGTATTTTCCGACACAGCGGATCCCATTTCCGCACATGGCACCCCGGGATCCATCCAGATTGTACATGTCCATCTGGCAGTCCGCAACCCTTGACGGCTTAATTAAAATCAATCCGTCCGATCCGATTCCGAAATGGCGGTCGCTGACCATCTTTGCCGTCCCGCAGGGATCTTCCACAGTCTCTTCAAAACAGTTTACATAAACATAATCATTTCCGATGCCCTGCATCTTCGTGAATTTCATATTTTCTCTCCTATATGCTCCATCCCCTGTGCGAGGATCGTCTGGATGTGACCGTCCGCAAGAGAGTAGAGAACGCTCTTTCCTTCCCTGCGGAACTTGACAAGGCGCATCTGCTTCAGGATCCGAAGCTGGTGGGAGATCGCAGACTGTCCCATTCCGAGAAGACTTGCAATATCGCACACACATAACTCCGACTGGCTGAGTGCATACAGAATACGGATCCTTGTGGAATCGCCGAATACCCGGAAGAATTCCGCAAGATTCTGGAGCTCCTCGCCTTCCGGCATCACGTCCATCACCCGTTTTACCACCTTGTCGTGGACATGAATAAACTCACAGTGCGGGGCGATCTTTTCGTCCTCTCTGATACCCATGTTCCTGCTCCTTTACTGCTGCTGCCGCAGGTCATACGGACAGCAGTTCTTTCCACGCAGTTAGCGCACGAGAAGTTTGCTTACTTCGTACTGCTCCTCCGGGATGTCTTTCTTCATATTCAGTGCCTCCTGGATGTCGAAATCCACGAACTTGCCGTCCTTGTAGGCTACGATACGGTTGCTCTTTCCTTCCGCAAGAAGCTCTGCAGCTCTCGCACCCATGATGGACGCGTAAACACGGTCCTTACAGGTCGGTGTGCCGCCTCGCTGGATGTGGCCAATGATGGTGGCACGGGTCTCGATACCTGTCGCCGCCTCGATCCTTCTTGCCATGGAAGTGGAGTGTCCGATTCCTTCAGCGTTGATGATGATGTGATGCTTTTTGCCGCGCTTTCTGTTCTCAATGATCCGGTTGATCAGGTACTGCTCATTGCCGTCGTAGCGCTCCGGAAGGAGAATATCCTCCGCGCCGTTGGCAATACCGCACCAGAGAGCGATATATCCGGCATTTCTTCCCATAACCTCGATGATACTGCAGCGCTCGTGGGAGGTGGAAGTATCACGGACTTTATCGATGGCTTCCATCGCTGTATTTACAGCGGTATCGAAACCGATCGTATAGTCGGTACAGGCGATATCAAGGTCAATGGTTCCCGGAAGACCGATCGTGTTGATTCCGAGAGCGGAAAGCTTTCCGGCACCGCGGAAGGAACCGTCTCCTCCGATCACAACGATACCATCGATACCATGTTTCTTACATACCTCAGCGCCACGCTTCTGGCCTTCCTCAGTTGTGAACTCCTCACAGCGGGCTGTGTAAAGGATCGTACCGCCGCGGTTGATCGTGTCCGCAACGCTGACGCTGTCCATGTCTACGATTTCTTCCTGAAGGAGTCCGGCGTAGCCACGCATGATTCCTTTTACCTTCAGGCCTTTATTGATAGCGGTTCTTACAACCGCACGGATTGCCGCATTCATTCCAGGGGCATCTCCGCCGCTGGTCAATACTCCGATCGTTCTGACTTCTTTCTTTGACATATGGGTTTCCTCCATAAAAAAATTCTGTCAATCATTCGCCGTACACGTCCTTATTTTAATGTAACTGCTCAGTTTTTTCGCAGTCACCTGCAAAAATCCATTCCGGATCGACTTCGCCGATGGGATTTTTGCCTTCCAGCCAATGTTCTCTTACGGTCAGCGCAGTGAATGCACAGACCTACCAAACAGTTACATTTTAATACACTTTGCCCTTCTTTTCAATGACCTTTTGCACAACTTTGACATTTTTTTCACCAAGGATCTTATACAGGCGGTTCAGAAGATCCGGCCCTGCGAGGACTGCCCAGTTTTCGGAAAGTCTGCGCATTTTCCGTTCTTCTTTTAAATACATAATGACCCGGTCTTTTCCGTCGGAATCACGAAGTGCCGCCATGACATCGTCGATGTGGCTCGCGTAGAATGCCTGATTTTCGAACTGAAGCCAAAGCTCATTCGGGATATCGGTGAACGGGATCACTTCCTCGCAGATCAGCTTTCCTACCGGGTCATCACCGATGGACGCCCGGCCGCGGATAAACACCTTGTTTTCCTCGGTGAACGCCTGACGGTTCTTCTCGTAGATCTTCGGGAACACGAGAACTTCCACCGTGCCCACAAGATCCTCAACGGTGATGAATGCCATGAGCTGGTTCGTCTTTGTAGTCTTCACCTTTTTCGACGTGATCATTCCGCCGATGACCACATTGGAATTATCCTCCACAATGGTCTTTCCGACCTCATCCACAACGAAATCGGAAGTTCTCGCCGTCACATTTTTCTCCCAGAGTTCCCGGTATTCCTCCATCGGATGACCGCTGACATAGATGCCGATGGTCTCCTTCTCGAATGCCAGAAGTGTCTGCTTGTCATACTCGCCCACATCCGGGAACGTGATATGGAAGTTGTCCTTTTCCTCCTCCGGGGCGATGTCAAAGAAGCTCATCTGACCTTCCATGACCGTCTTTTTCTCTTTTGACTTGCTCTCCAGAAGGTCACCGGAGACGATAAGCTTCTGCTTTCTCGTTCCCGGAAGTGTGTCCAGGGCACCAGATTTAATGAAGCTCTCCAGCGTTCTCTTATTGACTTCCTTGTTGGACATTCTGGACACAAAATCATCGAGGTTTTTGAAGAGACCGCCGCTCTCACGCTCGGCGATGATCACGTCCACCACGGCCCGGCCCACACTCTTGATGGCGGAAAGTCCGTAACGGATACCGTTTCCGGATACGGAGAAGCCGCTGTATCCCTCGTTGATATCCGGCGGCAGGATCGGGATTCCCATGTTCCGGCAGGCGAGAATGTACTCGGAGACCTTCGTGGTGTTGTCCATCACGGAGGTCATGAGCGCCGCCATGAATTCCTTTGGATAATAATATTTTAAGAACGCGGTCTGGTAGGCAACCACTGCGTAGGCCGCCGCATGGGACTTGTTGAAAGCGTACTTTGCAAAGTCCGTCATGTCATCGTAAATCTGGTTTGCCGTCTTCTCGTCGATCCCATTGGCGATACAGCCCTTTACGCCCTCCTCCGCATTTCCGTAGACGAAGTTCTGGCGTTCCTTCGCCATGACCGCCGCCTTCTTCTTTGACATGGCGCGGCGCACAAGGTCGCTTCGGCCGAGGGTATATCCGGCGAGATCGCGGACGATCTGCATGACCTGCTCCTGGTAGACGATACAGCCGTAGGTCGGCTTTAAGATCGGCTCCAGCTGCGGACAGGTGTAGGTGATGGCTGCCGGGTCATTCTTTCCCTTTAAATATTTCGGAATAAAGTCCATTGGACCCGGACGGTACAGGGAGATTCCGGCTATGATATCTTCCAGGGTGGTCGGCTTCAATTCCTTCATGAAGGTCTTGAAGCCGCCGCTTTCTAACTGGAACACGCCCTCGTTCTTTCCCGTTCCGAGAGAATCCATGACCTTTTTGTCATCATAATCGATGTGCTCGAGATCAAGCTTCACACCGTAGTTCTTTTCGATCATCTTCACCGCGTCCTGGATGACGGTGAGTGTGCGGAGTCCCAGAAAGTCCATCTTTAAAAGACCCAGTTCTTCCAGAGTCGTCATCGTAAACTGGGTCACGATGGTGCCATCGGCACCTCTCGATAATGGGACATACTCGTCGATGGAGGTTCTTGAGATCACGACACCGGCCGCGTGCATGGAGGTGTGGCGCGGGAGTCCTTCCAGGCGCTTTGACATGTCGATGAGCTTTCTTACCTGCTCATCTGAATCATATAGCGCCTTTAATTCCGGGTTTTTCCTGAGTGCCAGGTCCAACGTGATATTTAATTCCGCCGGGACCATCTTCGATACCTGGTCGCAGAGGCTGTAGGGCAGGTCCATGACACGTCCCACATCCCGGATCACACCGCGGGCCGCCAACGTACCGAAGGTGACGATCTGCGCCACCTGATCTTTTCCGTACTTTTCTACGACGTAGTCGATAACCTCCTGACGGCGCTCGTAACAGAAATCCACGTCAATATCGGGCATGGATACTCGTTCCGGGTTCAGGAAACGCTCAAAGAGGAGCTGATACCGGATCGGGTCGATGTCCGTGATCTTTAAGCAGTACGCCACGATACTTCCTGCCGCGGAACCCCGCCCCGGTCCCACAGCGATCCCATGGGATTTCGCGAAGTTGATGAAATCCCACACGATCAGGAAGTAGTCCACGTAGCCCATGCTCTTGATGGTTCCGAGTTCATAATCCAGGCGGGCGCGGAGCGTCCCATCATCATTCGGGTACCGCATCGCGAAACCTTCGTCGCAGAGATGGTTTAAATAGCCCCAGGAATCGTAGCCCTCCGGCACATCGAATCTCGGGAGTTTTGTAACACCAAACTCGATCTCCACGTTGCAGCGCTCCGCGATCTTATGGGTGTTCTCGATGGCTTCCGGGGCGTATGGGAAAAGCTTGCGCATCTCCTCCTCGGACTTCACATAGTACTGTCCGCCCTCGTAGCGCATACGGTTCTCGTCAGAGACCTTTTTTCCTGTCTGGATGCAGAGCAGGATATCATGGGCCTCCCAGTCCTCGGCGTTGATATAGTGGCAGTCGTTTGTCGCCACAAGCGGGATATTTAATTCTTTTGAGAGTCGCATGATCCCCTGGTTTACCTGGCGCTGCATCGGGATCCCATGATCCTGAAGTTCAAGGAAATAATTGCCCTCGCCGAAGATCTCCAGATGGCGTTTTGCAGCCGCCTTTGCGTCCTCATAGAGACCTTTCTCCAGATATCTCGGGACTTCTCCGGCAAGGCAGGCGCTTAAAGCGATGATTCCCTCGTGGTACTCCCGCATGACCTCCTCATCGATCCTCGGTTTATAGTAGAAGCCGTCCACAAAGCCCTTGGAGACGATCTTCATCAGGTTCTGGTATCCTGTATTGTTTTCCGCGAGGAGGACCAGATGGTAGTAGCGGTCCTCGCCGTGGACAGTCTCACGGTCAAATCTTGAACCCGGGGAGACATACACCTCGCAGCCGATGATCGGTTTGACCCCGGCCGCACGGGCTGCCCGGTAAAAATCGATCACCCCATACATGACACCGTGATCGGTGATCGCCATGCTGTCCATGCCAAGCTCTTTTGCCCGCGCCGCCAGCTCTCCGATTTTACTGGATCCGTCCAAAAGACTGTACTCTGTATGGACATGCAAGTGTGTAAATGCCATCTGTCTCCTCCGTATTTTTTATCATCAATTGCAAAAGGACTGTCACCCCGAAAGGCGGCAGTCCCGTAATGTCGCTATATACAGACATGCCTCTTCTTGTCCGCCTTACAGGCGAATAAGAAGCCCGGACGTTGTCCGTATGCAGCCTCGCACCAGAAAGCGCTTATGCAAGCGAGCCTGCAACACGCTTTCCGGCGCAAGTCTGCGCATGTCCTGACTTATTTCTTAGTTGTTGCTAAGATATTTTTCAATATCGTTTACTGCTTTCTCTTCGTCCACTCCGTCCGCTGTCACGACCACCTGCTCGCCGACCGGAAGATCAAGTGTCATCATGCCCATGATGCTCTTGGCATTGATCTTTTTGTTGTCGCTCTGGACGTAAATTGTACTCTCATAGCTGCTTGCAAGCTGCACTAACATCGCAATCGGTCGAGCCTCCAGACCAGAAGCAAGTTCGATAGTCACCGTACGTTTTGTCATAATAATCCTCCTCAATTGCACAAAGAATGGCGCTTACTAGTCTCCATTCACGTTTCGGTTCCCTGTTCCCGCAGTTTCTCCGCCATCTCACCAAGCTTCCTCAATCGATGGTTGACACCCGATTTTCCAACCGGCGGTTCCAGGTCTTCGCCCAGTTCCTTCAGCGTCGCTTCCGGTTTTAAAAGTCTTGCCTTTGCAATCTGCGCAAGACCATCTGGAAGACTTTCAAAGCCTACCGTGTCGCGGATAAACTCGATATCCTCGATCTGCTTCACAGCGGCTGACACTGTTTTGTTGATGTTTGCCGTCTCGCAGTTGACCTGGCGGTTGACATTTCCGCGCATCTCTTTCAGGATGCGGATGTTCTCCAGTTCCATCAGTGACAGATGGGCCTCCATCACATTCAGGATATCCACGATCTGGCTCCCCTCTTTAATATATACCACATAATAGCGTTTGCGGATGACAATTTTTGCATCAATGTCAAACGTTGCCATAATGGACTGGATCTGGCGGGCTTTCGCATCTGTCGCGCAGACGATCTCAAAATGGTAAAACTTCTCCGGATCACTGATGGAGCCGGATGCAAGAAAAGCGCCGCGCAGAAATGCCCTGCGGCAGCAGGGGTTCTGTACGACCACATTTCCCACAACGGAAAGATTCTCTCCGACCTCTCCGTCCTCCGTAAGAAGTTTTGTGGCTTTCAATACGCGGAGTGCATCCTCATGCTGTTTCACACAGACTGAATAGATCCTGTTTTTTCCCAGGTGCGCATTCCGCCGTATAGAGATATCAGTTTCTATATTAAATGTTTTTCTCAATAATGTAAAGCACTTTCTGGCAACTGTCACATTTTCCGTGTGGATCTTGATGCTGTAATGATCGTCCCCGGAAATCTGGATCCGTCCGCAAAGGCTTAAAATCGCCGCAATTTCGGCGATCTGGCAATGCCTTGCCGGACTCATATGCCTGGAAAGCTCTTCCTTGATCCTGGAAGAAAAAGACATACTTACTTTCCTCCATCCTTCCCCGCGTCCCTGTGTTCCAGCCGGATCTCGTACCGCCCGGACTCCGTCAGACGCTTAAATACTTCTCCTGCGATCGTCACCGAACGATGGCGTCCGCCGGTGCATCCGATCGCGATCACGAGCTGCGTTTTTCCTTCCTGTTCATATTTCGGAATCACGAATTCCAGAAGATCATTCAGTTTCTTTAAGAACTCTTCCCCGGTACCACCCTGCATCACATAGTCCTGTACCGCCTGCTCCGTTCCCGTATGGAACCGGAGTTCCTCCACATAGTAGGGATTCGGGAGGAAGCGCACGTCAAACACCAGGTCGGCATCCGCCGGGATCCCATACTTGAAACCGAAACTCACGACTGTGATGAACATGCTGCTGCATCCATCCGCTTCGCTGTAGAGATTTTCCAGCTCATGGCGCAGTTCTTTTGTCAGAAGTCTGCTGGTGTCGATGACCTGGTCCGCCTCTTTTTTTAAGAAGGCGAGCTTCTCCCGCTCCAGCTCGATTCCCTTTTCCACGCGGCCGTTTCTTGAGAGCGGATGGCTGCGTCTCGTCTCCTTGAAGCGCTTGATAAGAACTTCATCGGAGGAATCCAGGAACAGGATCGAGAACGGGTATTTGTTTTCTCTCCATTTCCGGATGATAATCTCCAGATACGGCAGCTCCTCACCGCTTCGGACATCCACACCCAGGGCGATGTCCTGCTTTTCGCTCTGTCCGTTCATGACCAGCTCCGCAAATTTTTCAATTAAAAGGACCGGCAGGTTGTCGGCACAATAGAAGCCCATGTCCTCCAGTGTTTTTAATGCCGTGGTCTTTCCTGCGCCCGACATGCCTGTCACAATTACAAGTCTCAACGAGATTTCCTCCCTGTATTTTTAGAACTCACCTAAAAGTTTTACTTCCAACTCAAGGTCTACCCCGGAATTCTCCTTCACACGGCGTTTTACCTCATTGCAGAGTCCCAGGATATCCGCCGCCGTTCCATGATCCTTATTGATCACGAAGCCGGCATGCTTTTCTGATACCGCGGCTCCTCCCACGGAGAACCCCTTTAGACCGGCGTCCTCGATCAGCTTTCCGGCAAAATATCCTTCCGGGCGCTTGAAGGTGCTTCCGGCGCTTGGGTATTCCAGCGGCTGTTTTTCTTTTCTCTTTCTTGCCAGTTCTTCCATCTGCGACCGGATCACCTCCTGATCGCCAGGTGTCAGCTTGAATGCCGCGCGGACTGTAAAAAGTCCCCGGCGTTCCAGGCAGCTCGTTCTGTATCCCAACTCCAGCTCCTCGTTTTTCATCCGCTTCACATTTCCGTCCTGGTCCATCACATCCGCCCACAGGAGTACATTCTTCATCTCGGATCCGTAAGCGCCCGCATTCATCATGACCGCACCGCCGACGGTTCCCGGGATTCCCGCTGCGAACTCCAGGCCGGTGAGCTCCTCTCTCGCCGCCGTGTTCGCAAGCTTTGAGAGCATCACGCCTGCCCCGGCGATGATAGTATTTTCGTTTTTCTGAACCTCTAATTCGCCGAGATGCTCTGTGCTGATGATCGTGCCACGGAAACCTTTATCGCCCACGAGGAGATTGCTTCCGTTGCCGATCATGTACCAGGGCTGTCCTGACTTTTTACAGTCCAGGACAGCCTCGCGGAGTTCTGTCTCTGATTCCGGAATCATGAACCGGTCTGCCGGACCGCCGACGCGGAATGATATGTGCCGCGCCATCGGCTCATTTGTTCTGATTTCCATGAATGTTTCTCCTTTTTATTCGCTTCTTTTAGCGATATTCGCCTGCACGCGGTTGTAGAGCTCCTGGGCTGCGTTGTAGCCCATCTTCTTCTGACGGTAATTGACCGCCGCGGACTCTACGATAACTGCCAGGTTACGTCCCGGACGGACCGGAATGTTGTGGCAGACAACTTTATTTCCAAGGAACTCCGTATACTGGTCCTCGAGACCAAGACGGTCGTATTCCTTATTCTTATCCCACTCCTCGAGCTTGATGACCATGTCGATAGACTGGGTATCTTTTACACTCTCGACACCGAACAGGGTCTTCACGTCGATGATGCCGATTCCACGCACCTCGATGAGGTATCTTGTGATATCCGGGGCGGAACCGACGAGGGTCTCGTCGCTGACCTTTCGGATCTCCACAACGTCGTCGCTCACAAGACGATGTCCGCGCTTAATTAGTTCCAAAGCCGCCTCGCTCTTACCGATTCCGCTTTCACCTGTGATCAGAACGCCTTCGCCAAATACATCGACGAGAACGCCGTGAATGCTGATGCACGGGGCAAGTTTTGCCTTCAGCCAGCGGATGACTTCCGCCATGGTATCGGATGTCGGCTTCGCGGAGAGCAGGCACGGAACACCGTAATGACTGCAGAGTTCTGCGACCTCCGGCTCCGGTGTCTGGTTTCTGCAGAACACGAGACATGGGATCTTGCTGG
>ENA-UEOL01002164-UEOL01002164.1-human-gut-metagenome-genome-assembly--contig:-NODE-2164-length-11359-cov-5.081812_pt1 | contig 11359 bp, 6 predicted proteins | sample MGYA00242884_ERZ507884 | MGnify/ENA primary metagenome ERZ507884 (study PRJEB26167, sample SAMN06115417) | human gut metagenome | host: Homo sapiens | place: China:Chongqing | collected 2015-03-06... | reverse complement strand
GAGTACGGGTTTGTCCGTACGCCAGCAGTGGGGGTAGGAGTGGGTGTGCTTCTCGATCTTGAAGGCCTTGTTTTCGGCTTTCAGCATCACCGCGATGTCGATGTCCAGCGTCGGGTCGGTCTCGCTCAGCCGCTCGTCGTAGGCGTTCTTCACGTAGCGGCCCGCATACTCCCCGTATTTCGCGGCGTCGACGTGCGTCTTCACGAACTCCGGGTCGAGGTCTTCGATCAAAAAGAATTTGCCCTGCCTGTCGACCATCGGCTGGTTCTTGCCCGCGCGGTCGACCATGAAGAGCGGCGGGATGCCGGCGGCCTTGGCCACGCGGTCGTCGTCGGCGCCGAACGTCGGTGCGATGTGCACGATGCCCGTACCGTCCGATGTGGTCACGTAGTCGCCGACGATCACGCGGAAGGCGTCGCCTTCCGGCTTCACCCACGGGATCAGCTGCTCGTAGCGGATGCCTTCCAGCTCGGGACCTTTCCAGCTCCCCTCCATGATCTCGTATGTGCCTTCCATCTTCTTGGTGAAGTAGGAACCCAGTAGCTCTTTGGCCAGAATGACCGTCTGCGGCCGGTCGGTGTAGGGGTTGCGGCACTTGACCTTCACGTATTCGATCGCAGGGCCTACGGCCAGCGCCGTGTTCGAAGGCAGCGTCCACGGCGTGGTGGTCCAGGCCAGGAAATAGAGTTCACCTTCGATTCCTTCGAAGAGTTTCTCGCTCTTCGCGTCGCGGATCACGCGGAACTGCGACGTGCAGGTCGTGTCCTTCACGTCGCGGTAGCAGCCGGGCTGGTTCAGTTCGTGGGTCGAGAGACCCGTTCCGGCGGCGGGCGAGTAGGGCTGGATGGTGTAGCCCTTGTAGAGCAGTCCCTTGTCGAAGAGCTGCTTCAGGAGCCACCACAGCGTCTCGATGTATTTGTTGTCGTAGGTGATGTACGGGTCGTCCATGTTGACCCAGTAGCCCATCTTGCGCGTGAGGTCCTCCCACTTGCCCGTGAACTCCATCACCGCCTCGCGGCACGTGCGGTTGTACTCCTCGATGGAGATCTTCTTGCCGATGTCTTCCTTGGTGATGCCGAGCTTCTTCTCGACGCCCAGTTCCACGGGCAGTCCGTGAGTGTCCCATCCGGCCTTGCGGTGCACGAGGTAGCCCTGCTGCGTCTTGTAGCGGCAGAATACGTCCTTGATCGTGCGGGCCATGACGTGGTGGATGCCGGGCATGCCGTTTGCCGAGGGGGGACCCTCGTAGAATACGAACGTGGGATGGCCCTCGCGGGTCGTGATGCTTTTGTGGAACGTGTCGCGTGCGTCCCATTCGCCGAGCACGTCGGCGGCTATGCCTGCCAGGTCGAGGCCTTTATACTCCTTGAACTTCATATCGGTAGAAATTTCTTCGCTAATTTTCTGACAATTGGCAAAGATATAAAAAAGATTTGAAAAACGGGTCTGAAGCGTTCGATTTATGGATGTCCGTTCCGGGAAGCGGGGTCTGCGGGGGCCTTCCCTTCGTCGGGGCTGTCCGCGTCCGGCTTCGGGGCGATGACCGTCCCGGTCGTTTCCCGTCCGGTTCTGCGCCCGGGACGGACGCGGGTTTTGGGGATTACTCCCCCGCGGGAATGTCGATCCGGAAACAGGAGCCTTCGCCCGCCACGGAGTCGACGCCGACCGAGCCGCCCAGCTGTTCGGCGATCGACTTGCAGATCGACAGCCCGAGCCCGGTCCCCTGGGTGAAGGTGTCGAGTTTGACGAAACGTTCGAAGATGCGTTCCCGGTCTTCGGGCGCGATGCCGATGCCCGTGTCGCGGACGTAGAAACGGATGTGGCCGGGAATCCGGCGGAATCCGATCGTTACCGATCCTTTTTCGGTAAATTTCAGTGCATTGCGCGTAAAGTTGTTCAGCACCTGGGCAAGCCCCTTCCTGTACTCCGTGACGGGGAATTCCGGCAGCCCTTCCTCGACGCGCAGTTCCACGCCCGGCCGGCGCTGGAGGCGGAGCGAGTCGGCGACCTCCCGGCATAAGTCCCGGGCGTCGAACTGCGTGCGCTCGATGTCCGTGCGTCCCGACTCGATGCGCGCCAGATCCAGCACGTCGGAGATGATTTGCAGCAGCAGGGTGTTGTTGCGCAGGATGATGTCGGTGTACTCCCGGCGGGTTTCGTGCCTGCTTTCGTCTGCCAGCAGCTCCGAGAATCCGACGATGGCGTTCAGCGGGGTGCGGATTTCGTGGCTCATGTTGGCCAGGAACGCCGACTTGAGTTTGTTGGACTCCTCGGCGCGCTTCTTCGCTTCGCGCAGCTCCTCCTCCTCGGTGCGTTTGAGTTCGCTGATGTCGTAGTTGACGCACGCCAGGTCGATTACGCCCTCCTCCGGACGGTAGTCGCGGCAGAGCAGGTGGATTTTGATCCAGCGCATCGGCTCCTGATCGCTCACGATGCGCACTTCGTTGACGAAAGTCCGGATTTCTCCGGTTTTGAGGCGTTCGAACTCCTCCTCAAGGTGTTGCCGGTCGTCGGGATGGACCTGCCGCCAGTGGCCGAGAATCTGTGAGGCGGGCGTGTTTTCCGCTTCGCCGTAATTTTTGGCCCAGGGACCCTTGGTGTAACCCTCTCCCGTAAGGGGGTTGTAGCTGACGCAGCCCACGTGCGCGAAGTCCGAAACCAGGTTGAAGAGATGCTCGAAATCGTCCAGCTGTTCGCGGCTGCGCGTGGCGTCGGTGATGTCTTCGAGCAGGATGACCAGTTCGTCGTCGTCGCCCGGCGTGTTGTAGATCAGGCAGCGGCAGGTGCGTTTGCCGTCCGGGCTTTTCCCGGTCTGCTCCCAGAAGGAGCAGGAGGGGATGTGCTCGAATGTGGGAATGTGTTTCAGGGGATCTATTCCCACCTCGCGGGCCGTCTTTCCGGCATGGCCCTGCGTGTGGATGCCCAGTATCCTGCCAGCCTGCTGGTTGATGTACGAAAGCAGGTAGTCGACCGCTTCGCCCGATTTGTCGCGCAGGATGTTGACGCGCAGGTAGCCGATCGGCAGGTGTTCGATCAGTTGTGCGAGGTGGCTGTAATTGCGTTGCGTCGCCTTGTAACTCTGATTGATGGAGGCCAGTTCGGCATTTTCGGGAGTGCCTTCCGTAACGCGGCGGACGGTTCCGAAAACCGAGCGGACGCCCGTCAGCGGATCGTTGGCGGCAGCCACGGCTCTGACTTGCAGGCATCTGTCGCCGTTGGCCGTGACGAACGTTTCGTCGAGCGAGTCGGAGACCTTGAGGGCGGCGCAGCGGGTGTAAATGCGCGCCCGGTGCTCCTCGCCGGGCAGCAGGTAGACCTCCTCGAACGAAATGCGGGTGCGATCTGCGCCGAAAAGGTCCGCCGCCAGCCGCGAACAGGTCATTTCGCGCTGTCCGAAGTCGAGCTGCCACCATCCGACGCCGGAGGCGTCGAGTGATTTTTGCAGCAGGTCGGGGGCGGCTTGTTCGGAGTGCATGGCAGAAATACCCTTTTTTCGATGTTTCTGCAAAAATAGAAAATTTCGGGAGAAAACGAATTTTGTCCGGATGATTTTTTGCGCGGCGGCGCTATTCGGTTTCGTCCTGCCGCGTCAGCGTGCGGATCACGCGCGCCGGGTTTCCCACGGCCACCGAGTCGGCCGGGATGTCGCGCGTCACGACGGCTCCGGCGCCGATGACCGAACGGTCGCCGATGGCGACGCCCGGGCAGACGATCACCCCTCCGCCCAGCCAGCAGTCGTCGCCGACGGTGATCGGACGGCCCGCTTCGAGTCCAGTGCGGCGCTGTGCCGCGTCGAACGGATGCAGGGCGGTGAGCAGCTGCACTTTGGGCCCTATGAGCGTGTGGCGGCCGATGCGGATCGGCGCCAGGTCGAGGAACACGCAGTCGAAATTGACGAACGACCCTTCGCCGATTGAGATGTTGAGTCCGTAATCGCAGCGGAACGGTTCGCGGATGAATCCTTCGCAGCCGGGGCACAGCTCGCGCAGTGCGGCGCGGTAGGCGTCGTCGTGGCCGCAGAGTTCGACGTTGAGGCGGTGCATCAGGCGCGTGGCGTTGTCCCGGATGGCGGTGAGTTCCGCATCCCGGGGGTCGAACCACCCGCCGGCGAGCATCTTTTCCCGCTCGGTCATTTTAGTCGAAGGATTGCATTTCGATCAGCTTGGCGTAGATGCCGTTGCGTTCCATCAGCTCGTTGTGCGTGCCCTGTTCGGCGATGCGGCCGTGGTCGACGACAACGATCAGGTCGGCGTTGTGGATGGTCGACAGGCGGTGGGCGATGACCACCGACGTGCGGCCTTTGAGCAGGTTGTTGAGGGCGTCCTGCACGAGTTTTTCGCTCTCGGTGTCGAGTGCCGAGGTGGCCTCGTCGAGGATCAGGATGTCGGGGTTCTTGAGCACCGCGCGGGCGATCGAGAGCCGCTGGCGCTGGCCGCCGGAGAGTTTCACGCCCCGGTCGCCGATGTTGGTCCCGTAACCGTCGGTGCATTCGCGGATGAAGCAGTCGGCGTTGGCGACCTTCGCCGCCTCGACCACCTCTTCGTGCGTGGCGCCGCGCTTGCCCATGCCGATGTTGTTTTCGATGGTGTCGTTGAAAAGCACGGTGTCCTGCGCCACGACGCTCATATGGGCGCGCACGCTCTCCTGCGTGTAGTCGCGCAGCGAGATGCCGTCGATGAGTATTTCGCCCGCCGAGGGGTCGTAGAAGCGGGGCAGCAGCTCGCTCAGCGTCGACTTGCCGCCTCCCGAGGGACCGACCAGAGCCACGGTCTGCCCGCGGCGTATCTCGAACGAAATGCCGTCGATCACTTCGCGCTCCCCGTCGTAGGTGAAGTGCACGTCGCGGAATTCGATTTTCTCTTTCAGCCCCGTGAGTTCCCGGGCGCCGGGTTTGTCCTGTATTTCGGGTTTCGTGTCGATGATCGAGAAGATGCGCTCTCCGGCGGCGATTCCCTGGTTGATGTTGGCGAACTGGTCGATGAAGGTGCGCACGGGGCGCGTGATCTGCGAGAAGATGGCGATGAAGGCGATGAATCCGCCGGGGTCGAGCACGCCTTTGGCCACGAGCGAACCGCCGAAGACGAGGATCACGCCCACGGCCGTGATGCCGAGGAACTCGCTCATCGGCGAGGCCAGCTGCTGCCGGCGGGCCATCGAGAGGGTCAGGCGCGCCAGGTCGGCGCTGATGGCGTAGTATTTCTGCTTGATGTATTCCGTGGCGTTATAGCTCTTGATGACCTTGATGCCCGAGAGCGACTCGTCGAGCGTCGAGACCATCTCGCCCATGCGCTGCTGGTTGGTGCGGGCCGGGTGGCGGAGTTTCTTCACGATGCTGCCGATCAGCAGGGCCACCACCGGGAGGAACAGCACCGAGAAGATGGCCAGCTCCCACGAAATGGCCACCATCATCACGATGTAGCCGATGATCAGAAACGGTTCGCGGAACGACACCTGGAGGGTGTTGGTGATGCAGAACTGCACCACGCCGACGTCGGAGGTGATTTTCGAAATGATGTCGCCCTTGCGCTGGTCCGAGAAATAGCCCACGTTCATGTCCATCACGCGCGAGAACATTTCGTTGCGCATGCGTTGCAGGGTCCGCGTGCGCATGTTCTCCATGGTCCATGCGCCGAGGTAGCGGAACAGGTTGCTCATTAGGCTGATGCAGATGGCTACAATGGCCAGCAGCATCAGTACGTTCTGGCGGTCGTATTGTTCGAAGATGTGCGAATAGGCGAAGTTGAAAAGTGTTGCGAGGTAGTCCTGATTGAGTTCCAGGGGAGGCAGCTTTTCGACGTATTCGAAGGAGTAGTTCGCGTCGAACATGGTGTTCAGGATCGGGATGATCAGCATGAACGTCAGCGAGTTGAACAACGCGTAGAAAAGCGAGTAGAAGAAGTAGGGGATCGCGTATTTCTTGATCGGCCGGGCAAAACCCAACAGCCGCATGTATGTTTTGAACATTCGGAGCGTATGTTTGTTGGTTACGCAATTAGCGGCGTAAAGATAGGAATAATAACCCGAAAAGCGAAAAATGTACGATAATTCGATGGATTATGGTGGACTTTGTGCCGAAAAAACGGTGCGGCGGCCTTCCGTTTTACCGCTCTGCGGGATCGTAGCCCGTGTCTTCGAGCCAGTGCGCCTTGTCGTTGGCCGCCGCCACGGCCAAACAGTCGCAGCGGTTGTTCTCGACTGTTTCGGCGTGGCCCTTGACCCAGACGAAACGGACGTTGTGGCGGTTGTACACGCGCAGGAAACGCATCCAGAGATCGGGGTTTTTCTTGCCCGCGAATCCCTTGCGGACCCAGCCGAAGACCCAGCCTTTCGAGACAGCGTCGACGACGTATTTCGAATCGGAGTAGATGACCACGTCCGAACCCTCGAACTTGAGCGTTTCGAGCGCCACGCACACGGCCATCAGCTCCATGCGGTTGTTGGTCGTGAGGCGGAATCCCTGCGACAGCTCCTTGCGGTGGTGTCCCGAGAGAAGCACTGCGCCGTAGCCGCCCGGCCCGGGGTTTCCGAGGGCCGAGCCGTCGGTGTAGATGGTGATCGCAGACAAAATATGCGTAGATTAGAGATCAAACATAGAGTTTATGACGGGATGTTCCGGTCCGGTTTTCCGGGGCTTGCGCCTGCCGTCCCGCCGCCGGCCGTTTCGCGGTTCATTCGGCGGCCGTTCCGCCCAGCTCCTTGTCCAGAATCTTTTTCGCCCGGTAAAAGGCATTCGTGTAATTGCGTGCCAGTATGGTGCCGTCCGGACCGATCAGAACGAAGAACGGCCAGCCTTCGATGGCATACGTTTCCATGATCTGCCGGTTTTCCGGATGACCGGTTTCCAGTTCCGCTTCGATCCATCCGTGTTCCAGCATGCCGGCCAGCACGGGGCGCATGTCGTCCACACCCGGCGACGGCGTTTTTTTGCCTGCGGGCAGACTTTCGTATACGCTCCGGATATCGGCGATGGATTCGGTCAGTCCCACCACCTGCAACCCTTTGTCCTTGTACTTTTCGAACAGATCGCTCACCTGCCGGTCGATATGGATCGAGCCGGGACACAATCCCCAATGGTAGAGCAGCAGGTATCGGCCTTTGAAATCAGCCTTGGCGACAGTACGCTCTTCGGTCGTTGTCAGTGTGAAATCCGGCGCCGGTTTTCCTTCGGCGAGTTGTTCCATTCTTGCCATGCAGTCTGCGTACATCCGGCCGAAATAGCTCGTTTTCAACCCTTCGGACAATGTCTTGTAAAACCTGCGCGCCTCCTTGGCCGGGGTGTACGACAACTTGGGTATCCTGTCGATCAACAGGTACAGACTTCCGTGCGGATTGGCCGCTTCGTAGGCTTTTCGCAGCATATCCTTCCGTTCTACGCCGGGATTGCCGTTGTAAAATCGGTTGAATTTTCCGCCCCATTCCCGGCTGGCTGCCGTATCGTTCCGCTCCGACGCTTCCCGTGCATTTTCCAGATAACGCCCCCGGACCCGGCCGAGCGAATCATCGACCGCCAGCAGGCTCGACAGCATGGGCTCGTCGTAAATTCCTCCGCCGAGACGGCAATAATAGATCGCATCCGTCGAGCCGGTCATGCCGATCCTATCGCCGGGCCTGACGATGACGGGTTTGCCTCCGCGATCCCCGGCTGCGGCTCTTCCGGCTTTCGGGCGGTAGGTCATCAGGTAGTACTGGTCGTGTTCCGACTTCCCCCGATGGCGGAATGCGCCCGGTTTGCGGACCACGACGTCGAATCCCGGGCCGTACTTCCATGAAGGCAGGAGAATACGCTCGAAACGGAGGGTGTCTCCGGCTTGCAGTCCCTCGATCCTTCCTTCCAGTCTGAATCCCCGGGCATAGGCACAGGCTGCCGTCATGGTCAGGGCGCAGCATGACAGGAGGAGTTTGTATCGTAGGGCCATGATAGCTGTTTTAATGCTTATTTGCCGGATTCGAGCGCCGCCAACTGTTCGCGGATCGCCGTGATCTTGGCTTCGGCGTCGGCCTGCTTGGCGCGCTCGTTGGCCACCACCTTCTCGGGCGCCGAGGCGACGAACCGCTCGTTCGAGAGCTTCTTCATCACCGAGGCGAGGAATCCCTCGTAGTAGGCCAGATCGTCCGCGAGTTTTTTGCGCTCGGCCTCGGCGTCGATCTTTCCGGCCATCGGCACGAAGTACTGCGTCGTCTTGACGATGAACGCCGCGGCCGCCGGGTCCTTCTCCGCCACGGTCTCGATGGCCGTGAGGTTGGCCATCTTCATCACGACGGGGGCGAACTCCGCGGGATAGTTCTCATCGGCGATGACCCGGAGCGTCAGCGCCTCTTTCTGCGGCAGGCTCTTCTGGTTGCGGATGTTGCGCACCGAGGTGATGATCTCCTTCGCCAGTTCGAAGCGCGCCAGCATCGCGGCGTCTTCGGCCGCAGGCTCGGGCATCTGCGCCACGCAGATCGAAGCGCCTTCGGCGCGGGGCGCGAGGTCCTGCCAGATCTCTTCCGTGACGAACGGCATGAAGGGGTGCAGCACGCGCATCAGGGCGTCGAAATAGCCCTTCGTCGCCTCCATCGTCGGGGCGTCGATGGGCTGTCCGTAGGCGGGCTTCGCCATCTCGAGGTACAAGCCGCTGAAATCGTCCCAGAAGAGGCGGTAAGCCTCCTTGAAGGCCTCCGAGATGCGGTATGACTTGAAATCCTCGGCGATCTGGCGCAGCGAGCGGCCCAACGCCTGCCCGAACCACGCCACGGCTAGACGGTTGTTCTCGCTTTGCGCCGCCGCGGCGTCCACCGCCCAGCCGTTCAGGAGGCGGTAGGCGTTCCAGATTTTGTTGCCGAAGTTGCGGCCCTGCTCGCACAGCGCCTCGTCGAACATCACGTCGTTGCCGGCCGACGAGGAGATCAGCATGGCCATGCGCACGCCGTCGGCGCCGTATTGGGCAATCAGGTCCAGCGGGTCAGGCGAATTGCCCAGCTGCTTGGACATCTTGCGGCCGATCTTGTCGCGCACGATACCCGTGAAGTAGACGTTCGAGAAGGGCTTTTCGTGGCGGTATTCGTAGCCGGCCATGATCATGCGGGCCACCCAGAAGAAGATGATGTCGGGACCGGTCACCAGATCGTTGGTGGGGTAGTAGTAGCCGATCTCCCTGTTGTCCGGGAAGCGGATGCCGTCGAATACCGAGATGGGCCACAGCCACGACGAGAACCACGTGTCCAGCACGTCCTCGTCCTGTCGCAGGTCCGTCAGTTGCAGCGATGCGTCGCCGCTCTTCGCGCGGGCTTTTTCCAGCGCCTCTTCGGTCGTCAGGGCCACCACGAAGCCGCCTTTGGGAAGATAGTACGCCGGAATGCGCTGGCCCCACCACAGCTGGCGCGAGATGCACCAGTCCTTGATGTTCTCCATCCAGTGGCGGTAGGTGTTCTTGTATTTTTCGGGCACGAAGCGGATCGCGTCCTCCATGACGGCCTTCGTCGCCGGTTCGGCCAGCTGTCCCATCGAGAGGAACCACTGCATCGAGAGTTTCGGCTCGATGGCCACGCCCGTGCGCTCCGAATAGCCCACGTTGTTGGTGTAATCTTCGGTCTTTTCCAAAAGGCCCGCCGCGTCGAGGTCCTTTTCGATCTGCCGGCGCACGTCGAAGCGGTCCTGACCCACGTACATGCCCACCTTGTCGTTGATCGTGCCGTCGTCGTTGAAGATGTCGATGGTCTCCAGCCCGTATTTCTCGCCCAGCATGTAGTCGTTCACGTCGTGGGCCGGAGTCACCTTCAGGGCGCCCGTTCCGAACTCGATGTCGACGTATTCGTCGCGGATCACCGGGATCGACCGTCCCACCAGCGGCACGACGACGCGGGCGTCGGCGGGCAGGGACTTGTAACGCTCGTCATTGGGGTTGACGCACAGCGCCGTATCGCCCAGAATGGTCTCGGGGCGCGTCGTGGCGACGATGATCGCCCGGTCGGTTCCCTCGACCTTGTAGCGCAGGTAGTAGAGCTTGCCGTGCGACTCCTTGAAGACCACCTCCTCGTCCGAGAGGGCCGTCTGCGCCGCGGGGTCCCAGTTGACCATCCTTACGCCGCGGTAGATCTTGCCTTTCTCGTAGAGGTCGCAGAAGACGCGCAGAACGCTCTCCGTGCGGGCTTCGTCCATCGTGAAGCACGTGCGGTCCCAGTCGCACGAGGCGCCCAGCTTGCGCAGCTGTTTGAGAATCACGCCGCCGTATTTCTCCTTCCATTCCCAGGCGTGGCGGAGGAACTCCTCGCGCGTGAGCGACGACTTTTCGATGCCCTTTTCGCGCAGCATCGCCACCACCTTGGCTTCGGTGGCGATCGACGCGTGGTCCATGCCCGGCACCCAGCAGGCGTTCTTTCCCGACATGCGGGCGCGGCGCACCAGCACGTCCTGCAACGTGTTGTTGAGCATGTGCCCCATGTGGAGCATGCCCGTCACGTTGGGGGGAGGGATGACGATCGTGTAGGGTTCCCGCTGGTCGGGTTCCGAGTGGAAAAGATGCTGTTCGATCCAGTAGTCGTACCATTTGGATTCGATCTGCTGCGGTGCGTATTTGTCTGCGATTTGCATGGCGCGTTGAATTTTACTTTGTTTTCAGGGATGCAAAGTTATTAACATTCTATCAAAGATAAAATAAAATTTCTAAAAAATCGTTATATTTGCACCATTATATATCTGTATATCCTATGAGCAAAAAAGATAAGATCAAAACCATCGAAGTAGACGACGTGAATCTCGTCCCCGAGCTGCTCGACGGCAATCACCGCGTGATCCCCATCGTGACCGGCGGCGACGAGCCTGTGGAGGAGGTCGAAGTGCCCGAAATCATACCCATTCTCACGCTGCGTTCGTCGGTGCTTTTCCCCGGCGCCATCACGCCCATCACGGTGGGCCGCGACAAGAGCATCAACCTCGTGCGCGCCGTGAATGCCGAAGGCGGCATCCTGGGCGCCGTGTTGCAGCGCGAAAGCGACGTCGAGGACCCCGCGCCGGACGACATGTACAAGGTCGGCACGGCCGCGCGGATCATCAAGATCCTCGAAATGCCCAACGGCAACCTCACGGTGATCCTGAACGGCCTGGAGAAGGTCGAGATCACGGAGTACATCACCACCGAGCCTTATTTCAAGGCCCGGGTGACGGCCCTGCACGATTCGACTCCCGATGTGAAGAGCATCGAGTTCGAGGCTTTCGTGGACTCGATCCGCGACGTGGCGCTGAACATCATCAACGTGTCGCCGTCGATGCCCAAGGAGGCGGCCTTCGCCATCAAGAACATCGACTCCAAGCGCGGCATCATCAACTTCATCTGCTCCAACATGGAGCTGACGGACGAAGACCGCCAGTCGCTGCTGGAGG
>ENA-UEOL01002142-UEOL01002142.1-human-gut-metagenome-genome-assembly--contig:-NODE-2142-length-11487-cov-3.456091_pt1 | contig 11487 bp, 8 predicted proteins | sample MGYA00242884_ERZ507884 | MGnify/ENA primary metagenome ERZ507884 (study PRJEB26167, sample SAMN06115417) | human gut metagenome | host: Homo sapiens | place: China:Chongqing | collected 2015-03-06... | reverse complement strand
AGAACGGAATTGAAGGTTCAGGATGCGTTCAACACGCTCATGCAGGGGCGCACCTCGTTCGTCGTGGCGCACAGACTCTCAACCATCCGCCACGCCGACTGCATTCTCGTCATGAAAGACGGCAAGGTCGCCGAGCAGGGCACGCACGAAGAGCTGCTCGCGAAGAACGGATTCTATACGAAGCTCTACAACAGCCAGTTTGCGCAGTGAAATATATGCCATGGAACAACGGAGAAGAAAGCCTAACAGGCTGAAAGATTATCACAATTTGCATAGATGACAGAAAGCCCATATTGTCACGCATTGCCGTAGGGGCGACCGCATAACACAACAGTTCAAAGGTTCCGTAACTAAGCAAGTCAAAAAATCGATTTGGCAAAAAGGTTTTTATAACCATATATCCGTGACGAATACGATTATCAAGTCAAATGGCAATATATTGACGACAACCCGATCAAATGGGCTGAAAACGAATTACATCAGGATTGAAAAACAGCCGAATAACCGCCGCAGTATCTTTCATTTGAAAGTTCGCGGCGGTTATTTTTAACTCAGCGTAAAATGGCGGTTCAGAGCGAAAATATAAAGCTCAATTCGACAAATATCATTTTTTAGTCTGCCTTGTTGACATCGACAAAAAGTATGATATAATTATAACGGCTGTTATAAAACAAGCGTTTTATAATTATTATTGGAGGACGCCATGGACTACATTCGCCTGTCACCCGAAAATCTCGAAAGCGAGCACATATGCTGCGCTATATCAAACGCCAAGGACCCGCAGGTCATTGCAAAAAAGCAGTGGCTCGCCGAAAGGCTCGGCGAGGGTCTGGTATTTTTAAAAGCCGACGCGCGCGGGAAGTGCTTTATTGAGTATATCCCCGCCGAAAACGCATGGACGCCGATAGACGCGCCCGGCTATATGTTCATCGACTGTCTCTGGGTCTCCGGCTCTTTCAAAGGACACGGATATTCAAACGACCTGCTCAACGAATGTATCCGCGACAGCCGCGAAAAGGGCAAATCGGGGCTTTGCATACTCTCGTCGGCGAAGAAGCGCAGTTTTCTTGCCGACCCGAAATATCTGAAATATAAAGGCTTCATAAAAGCCGATTCGGCAGAGCCGTATTTCGAGCTGATGTATCTGCCGTTTGATCCGTCCGCGCCCGCTCCGCGCTTTCACGAGCAGGCAAAGAGCGCTCAGACTGACGGCAGCGGGTTCGAGATATTTTATACAAGCCAGTGTCCGTTTACGGCAAAATATGTTCCGATAATTGAGAATATGTCAAATAATATGAATCTTCCGCTGAGCGCCGTGCATATCTCATCGCGCGAGCAGGCTCAAAACGCGCCCTGCGCCTACACCGCATTTTCGCTGTTCTATAACGGAAAGTTCATAACGCACGAGATACCGAGCGAAAAGAAATTCGCGGCGATTTGTGAAGAGTTCGTAAAATAAAACATAGCCGGATTGACCGGTAGCGTAAAATATACTAATATAGAAAAGGGAAAAGATATCTGTCCGCCCCGGCGGACGAAAAGGAGACATTATGCTTAACATCAAAAACCTGACCAAAACCTACGGCGAGAAAAAGGCTGTTGACGACCTGACGCTGTATATCGCGCCCGGCGAGATATACGGCTTCATCGGCCACAACGGCGCGGGCAAGACCACAACGCTAAAATCCGTTGTCGGCATTTTGCAGTTCGACGAGGGCGAGATAACGATAAACGGCATCTCGATAAAAGATGACCCGCTCGCCTGCAAAAAAATCATAGCCTATATCCCCGACAATCCCGACCTCTACGAATACATGACGGGAATAAAATATCTGAACTTCATCGCTGATATTTTCGGCGTCAGCGCCGACGACCGCCGCGAGCGCATACATAAATATGACGATATGTTCGGGCTGACCGCTGACCTCGCGCAGCCTATCTCGGCGTATTCTCACGGCATGAAGCAGAAGCTCGCGATAATCTCCGCATGGATCCACGAGCCCAAGTTAATCATCATGGACGAGCCCTTCGTCGGTCTCGATCCCGCCGCATCGCATCTGTTAAAGGGCATGATGCACGAGGTCTGCAACTCCGGCGGCGCAATATTCTTCTCGACCCATGTGCTCGAAGTTGCCGAAAAGCTCTGCGACAAGGTCGCGATAATAAAAAGCGGAAAACTCATCCGCTCCGGCACAATGGAAGAGGTCAAGGGCGACTCCAGCCTTGAGAACGTGTTCCTCGAACTGGAGGGAGAAGAATGCTGAAAACACTGATAAAAAAACAGCTTCTCGAACTCAATAAAAGTTTCTTCGTTGACCGCAAGACGGGCAAGGGCAAATCTGCACGCTCGGCGACATTCTCGATAGTGCTGTTCATATTGCTCATGATTTTTGCCATCGGCGGAATGTTCTGCTATATGTCATATTCGATGCGCCCGCTGATAACCTATGGCATGAGCTGGCTCTATTTTGCCATTATGGGCGCTACCGCTGCGCTTTTCGGCGTTTTCGGCAGCGTGTTCAACACATATTCGAGCCTCTATGACGCAAAGGACAACGACCTCCTGCTCTCGATGCCCATTCCAGTACGCGATATTATGGCGGCGCGCCTCATCGGAGTCTATCTCATGGGGCTGATGTATTCGGGCGTTGTGGTAATACCCGCCGTCGGCGTGTATTTCATAACCGCGCACCCCGGAATATCCGGCATAACAGCCGTTATAATGGCCGTTATGGTGACTGTTCTCGTGCTTATACTGTCGTGCATACTCGGCTGGGTCGTTGCAAAAATCGCAGTTAAATTGAAAAACAAGAGCATTATAACAGTTATAGTTTCGATAGCGTTCCTCGGCGGCTACTACTATGTCTACTTCAGGGCGAACGAGATAATCACCGGCATCGTTGCAAATAGCGCGGCTGTTGCCGTAAAGGTGCGCATGTCCGCCTATCCGCTCTATATTTTCGGCAAGGCGTTCGCGGGCGATGTTCTGCCGACAATTATAATTTCACTCATCATTCTCGCCCTGCTCGCCGCGACATGGCTCATAATGTCGCGCACATTCTTAAAACTCGTCACGAGCAGCGGAAAGACCGCAAAGACAGTCTACAAAGAGAAGACGGTCAAACAGCAGGGCACCGACCGCGCGCTTCTGCGCCGCGAAATAAACCACTTCCTCTCGAGCCCGTCTTATATGCTCAACTGCTCGCTCGGCGCGCTGTTTATGATAGCCGTCGCTGTTTTCTCGCTGATAAAAAGCGACTGGTTTATCGGCGTTGTCACCCGAATGGATGAGGATTTGCTGGAATATGCCCCGACCTTCGCGTGCTTACTTTTATGCCTGCTCTCTTCTATGAATATACTCACCGCGCCCGCGATATCCCTCGAGGGCAAGAGCCTTTGGATAGCCCGTTCGCTCCCCGTCACCTCGTGGCAGATTCTCAGAGCGAAGCTGAAGCTCCATATGCTCTTCACCGCCGTCCCCGCACTGATATGCAGCATATGCTTCTGTATTGCCCTCAAGCCGGAGCTTCTCACGGCGGCGGTCATGATTATCCTGCCGCAGATATTCACGCTCCTATGCGCCGTTTCGGGGCTCAGAGTAAATATCAGGATGCCCAACCTCACCTGGAGCAGTGAGAGCGGAGCGGTCAAGCAGAGTCTCGGCATCATGCTCGCGATGTGCCTCGGCTGGGCGTATATCATCGTGCTCGTCGCGGTCTATCTGTTCGCGGTGCAGGTGCTGCCGAATGTATTCGCGCTGATGATCGCGACGGCTGTCATAGCAATAATAACCGTGATATCCTTTTCAAGGCTCAAGCGCAAGGGCGTAAAGAGATTTGAGACACTGTAAGCAAAATTAAATATCAGCAGCCGTGGTTCGTTGAGAATCACGGCTGTTGTTTTTTGCGATAAATTAAAATATTGAAGTAAATAAATATAAGAAACTACGCCGACAGCGCACAAAAAATTATCTGACATTCAGCGACTTGGGTTATCGCGGCTTCCCATCGGACAGCCGCAAGGGCTGTCCCTACAATTTGCGCTGCAATTCCCGGGTAAAAGCGCGGTTCGAAATAAAAAAGCGGCAGACAAGCACAAAACCTGTCTGCCGCAATTTTATTTAATTATTTCTCAAGATTAGCCTTGAGGGTGTTGAGCTCGTCGCTCAGAGCCTTGGGAAGTCTGTCGCCGAACTTAGCGTAGAACTCCTCGATGCCCTTTGCCTCGTCCTCCCAGAGGGAGTTGTCAACGCTCAGGATCTCCTTGAGCTGATCCTCGCTGACCTCGTCCTCGATGCCCTCAAGGTTGATGTCCTCAGCCTTGGGCACGAAGCCGATAGCGGTCTCCTCTGCGTCGACCTTGCCCTCGCAGCGCTTGATGATCCACTCAAGCACGCGCATGTTGTCGCCGAAGCCGGGCCACAGGAAGTTGCCGTCGTCGTCCTTACGGAACCAGTTGACGTTGAAGATCTTCGGAGCCTTATCCTCGTCGAGGCCTGCGCCGATGTCAATCCAGTGCTGCCAGTAATCAGCCATGTTGTAGCCACAGAACGGAAGCATAGCCATGGGGTCGCGGCGGACAACGCCGACTGCGCCGGCTGCTGCTGCGGTGGTCTCGGAAGCCATTATCGAGCCGACGAACACGCCGTGATTCCAGCTTCTTGACTGATAGACCAGCGGAGCGAGCTTAGCTCTTCTGCCGCCGAAGACGATAGCGGAGATCGGAACGCCTGCCGGATTCTCAAACTCGGAGCTGATGCACGGGCAGTTGACAGCGGGAGCGGTGAAGCGGCTGTTCGGATGAGCGCCTTTTTCCTCGCTCGTCTTGCCGTTCCACGGTCTGCCCTGCCAGTCGATGGCGTTCTCGGGCGGATTCTTGTCGAGACCTTCCCACCAGACGGTGTTGTTGTCAAGGTTAAGCGCAACGTTTGTGAAAATGGTATTCTTTCTTGTCGCGGCAAGCGCGTTGGGATTGGACTTCTCGTTCGTGCCGGGGGCAACGCCGAAGAAACCGTTCTCGGGGTTGATAGCATAAAGTCTGCCGTCGGGGCCCTTTCTGATCCAAGAGATATCGTCGCCGACGCACCAGATCTTGTAGCCCTTGTTTCTGTATCCCTCGGGCGGGATAAGCATGGCAAGGTTGGTCTTGCCGCAGGCGGACGGGAATGCCGCGCAGATATATTTGACTTCGCCCTTCGGATTCTCGAGGCCGAGGATAAGCATATGCTCAGCCTGCCAGCTCTCTTTCCAGCCCTGATAAGAGGCTATACGAAGAGCAAAGCACTTCTTGCCGAGGAGGACGTTTCCGCCGTAAGCGGAGTTGACGGAGATGACGCTGCTAGCCTGCGGGAACTGGCAGATATAACGCTTCTCGGGGTCGATGTCGCAGCTGCAGTGCAGTCCGCGAACCCAGTCGTTGCTGTCGCCCAGAGTATCCATAACCTTCTTGCCGATTCTCGTCATGATAGCCATGTTGAGAACGACATAGATGGAATCAGTCAGCTCAACGCCGATCTTCGAGAACGGAGAGCCGACAGGACCCATCGAATAAGGGATAATATACATTGTTCTGCCCTTATAGCTGTCTCTGGCTATATCATAGAGCATCTTATAAGCCTCAGCGGGATCCATCCAGTTGTTGGTCGGACCTGCCTGATCCGCGCTCTCGGCGCAGATGAATGTGCGGTTCTCAACACGCGCAACATCGTTGGGCTTGGTTCTGTGAAGCAGGCATCCGGGGAGGAGATCCTCGTTGAGCTTGGTCATCTCGCCGGTCTCGCATGCCTTGGCGCGCAGAGCGTCAAGCTGCTCCTCGCTGCCGTCGATCCACATGACTTCATCGGGAGATACAAGAGCTATCTTCTCTTCGATCCAGTCGATCACTGTCTTGTTCTGTGTCAAATGTTTCATGATATTTGACTCCTTTCGTCTAATCTATTAAGAAAGGTACCATCTTTACCCAGTATGTATTATACCCCAATAAACTCGGTTTTTCAATGACGAAACTGTTAACTTTCAGACCTTTTTTGATAAAAATTTATCAATTTCATCAATAGGCATCGAAGCTCGTGCATTGAGGGTCAGCGGGGCTATGTTTCCCGCCTTGAATTCATAGTAGCCCTGGGCGCCGACCATTGCCGCATTGTCGCCGCAAAGCGACAGCTCGGGCATGAACAGCGACCATGAACGAGCCTTGCAGATATCGGTCATCTCCGCCCTCAGGCGCGAGTTTGCGGACACGCCGCCCGCCAGGACTATCTTGTCGAAACCGAAGTTCAGTGCCGCTTTTTCGGTGTTTTCGCGCAGGCATCTTACGACCGCCTCGATATACGACGCGCCGAGATCGGGCACGCTTATCTCCTCGCCCTTTTGCTTTGCGTTGTGGATAATATTGACGGCAGCAGTCTTGAGTCCTGAAAAACTGAAATCATATTCGCTCCCGTCAACATGCGGACGCGGGAGCTTGTAGCTCTTCGGGTCGCCGTCCTTGGACACCCTGTCGAGGTTCACGCCGCCTGGATAATCGAGCCCCATGGCGCGCGCCGCCTTGTCCATCGCCTCGCCTGCCGCGTCGTCGCGCGTTCTGCCGATAATATGAAAACCCGTGTAGTCGCGCACCTCGATTATGTGGCTGTGACCGCCTGAGACGACGAGCGCGAGAAACGGCGGTTCAAGGTCGGGGTGGGTTATATAGTTCGCCGCAATATGCGAGCGCAGATGATGCACTGGCACGAGCGGTTTGTTCGCGGAAAACGCGAGTCCCTTTGCAAAATTCACGCCGACTAACAGCGCGCCGATAAGCCCGGGCGCATATGTGACGGCTATCGCATCAACATCGCCGACATTCATCTCCGCCCTGTCGAGCGCTTCGCCGACAACGCCGGATATCGCCTCCGCATGGCGCCTTGACGCTATCTCCGGCACGACTCCGCCGTAAAGTATATGTTCCTTTACCTGCGACGCTATGACGCTTGAAATAACGCGTCTGCCGTCCTCGACGACCGCCGCAGCGGTCTCGTCGCAGGAGGATTCGATTGCAAGTATCTTCATTTCGCTCACCCTCATCTGTCAAAAAACTTTGTCATTATCTCCGCATCCTCGCGCGGATCGGAGTAAAAATTCTTCCTTGTTCCGACCTGTTCAAAGCCGTGTTTTATATAGAGCGCCTTTGCGGGGGCGTTTGAAGCCCTGACCTCGAGCGTTATCAGCACGCAGCCGCGTTTTATTGCGCCGCGCTCCGCCTCTTCGAGCAGCTTTTCCGCTATCCCGCGGCGGCGGAATTTTTCGGACACGGCAACATTGGTTATATACGCCTCGCCCACTATCTCCTGCACGCCGATATATCCGGCAATAAAACCGTCGGCGACTGCGCAGAGAAAATGAGCCTGATCGTTATCAAGCTCTTCCCGAAGCGACTTCTCGCTCCACGGATGCGAAAAACATTCGCGCTCGAGCGACACGACGCCGCCTATATATTCTTCCGTCATCGGGACCGTTTCAACTTCAAAAATACCGATCAGCTCCCGCTCTTTATCTTTTCGTAAAGCTCCGGCAGCGCGCCGGTTATCTTCTTCGCACACTCGCGGTAGACTTCGATATCGCATCCGTAGGGGTCGTCAACTCCGCCGGCGAGCACATAGAGTCTCTCGTCGGGAATCATGCGGTTGAGCATCTCATACTGCTCATCAGTCATGCAGACTATCAGGTCTGCCTTGCGCGCGATGCTGCGGGTCAGCATACGAGATTTATGCTCCGAGATATCGACTCCGTATTCGAGGGCGACCGCCTGCGCGTTGTCGCTCGCGGGGCGTCCGTCAAAGGTCGCAAGTCCCGCGCTCGAGCAGTCTATGCCGCTCTCCCCTTTTTCTTCGAGCAGTTTTTTGAACATCCCCTCCGCCATCGGACTGCGGCAGATGTTGCCCGTGCAAACAAAAACCAGATTCATGTTTCCTCCGTTTTATCAGCCTTTCGCGTCATACCATGTGCGCCCGGAATGGACATCCGCAGTGAGAGCCACAGAGAGCTTAACAGCGTTTTCCATTTCCTCTTTAAGCAGCGCGCTCACGCGCTCTTTTTCGTTCTCCGGCGCTTCGACTATCAGCTCATCGTGCACCTGCATTATCAGCTTCGCCGCCAGATTCTCGCGTTCAAGGCGTTCGTAGACTCTTATCATCGCTATCTTGATTATATCCGCCGCCGTGCCCTGAATGGGCATATTGCGCGCCACGCGCTCGCCGAACGCGCGGGTGTTGGCGTTCGATGCGGTGAGCTCCGGCAGATATCTGCGCCGCGCAAACATCGTCTCGGCGTAGCCGTCTTTCTTCGCCTTTTCGACCACATCGTGCATATATTTGTCAACGCCTGAATAGTGCCTGAGATAGCCTTTTATATACTCATCCGCCTCGCTGCGGCTGACTCCGATATCTTTGGCGAGCGAGAACGCGCCGATGCCGTATACTATGCCGAAATTGACCGCTTTCGCGCGGCTTCTCATTATCGGAGTGACAAGCTGCGGCGGCATATCAAAGACCTCGGACGCGGTCACAGTGTGGATATCCGTGTTGTCGTTGAACGCCTTTATCATGTTTCGATCGCCCGAAATATGGGCGAGAACGCGCAGCTCAATCTGCGAATAGTCCGCGTCAACGAGCACATATCCGTCCCGCGCGACGAAGAATTTCCGCATCTCGCGCCCGAGCGGAGAGCGTACGGGGATATTCTGAAGATTCGGCTCGGTCGATGATATTCTGCCGGTTCTCGTCTCGGTCTGATTCAGAGTCGAGCGGATACGCCCGTCCTCGCCGATAACCTTGAGCAGACCGTCGCAGTAGGTCGACCTGAGCTTTGAAAGCGTTCTGTATTCGAGGATATCGCGCACAGCGGGGTGCTTGTTTTCGAGCGATTCGAGCACCTGCGCGTCGGTCGAATATCCGCTTTTTGTCTTTTTTCTCGCGGGCAGCTTGAGCTTTTCAAACAACGCTTCGCCGAGCTGCTTGGGCGAGTTCAGATTGAACTCGTAGCCAACTAGAGCGTATATCTCCTGCTCGATTTCGGCTATCCTCCCGCCGAGCTGTTTGCCGAATTCCGCGATTCCGTCGCGGTCAACGGCAAAGCCCGTCTGCTCCATTGAAGAGAGCACATGCGCGAGCGGAAGCTCTATATCATGAAGCAGCTTCTGCTGTCCGTTTTCCTCTATTTTTTTGTCCATCGCCGCAAATAATCTTCTCAGCGACGCGGCGGCGCAGTCGTTTTCGTCGCCGTTTTCAACCGGCACTGCCGCTGAATATTCGCCCGCAAGGCGCAGCGCATCATAGGACGAGGCGGAGGGGTTGAGGACATAGCCCTCAAGCTCCAGGTCGCCGCACATATTCCTGCACTGAGCCGAACAGCCCTGCGCGAACGAATAGAGCGACTTTATGTCCGCTGTGTATTTCTTTATATTTTTATCTTCGAGCAGCTTTATAAAGAACGGATAAAAATTCTCGTTTTCGCAGTCGCACACGAGCACTTTGTCCCCGAGATCGAAGCGGCACTTTTCGCCGTCCCAGCGAAAATAGCTCTCGCCGTCAGACTTAAGGCGCGTCATCAGCTGGCCGAAATCGTCCTCGGCGCAGAGCGGGACAGGCTTCTCCTCTTTCTGCGGCTCGGAGGCGGTGTTTGATATCTCAAGTCCGAGGCGGTCGATGAGCTTGAACATCTCGAGATCCGCAAGCATTCTCGTAACCTTGAAATTGTCGGGCGCTTTGAGAATATAGCTCTGCGGGTTATTGTCGATCGGGATATCGCAGTTTATCGTGCCGAGCTTTTTGCTCAAAAACGCCATGTCCCTGTCTTTTTTCAGCTTGTCCCGCACGCCGGGTTTGATGTCTATCGTGTCGATATTGTCGTAAATATATTCTATCGAGCCGAAGCGGGCTATTAAATCGCCGGCGGTCTTTTCGCCGATTCCCGCAACGCCGGGGATATTGTCCGAGCTGTCGCCCATGAGGGCTTTTATATCAATGAGCTTTATCGGCTCAACGCCGTATTTTTCGCGCACTGCCTCGGGCGTGTATCTGTCGGTCACAGGTCTGCCCATCTTCGTCGCAGCGAGCAGAACATTGACGCTGTCGGACACCAATTGCAGGCTGTCTCTGTCGCCCGTGGCTATCGTACAGACGGCGTCGCCGCTGTGGCGTGCAAGAGTACCGAGAATATCGTCCGCCTCATATCCGGGCTTTTCAACTATCGGCACGCCCATCGCCTCAAGCAGCTCCCTGAGCACGGGCATCTGCTGCGCGAGCTCATCGGGCATACCCTTTCTGGTCGCTTTGTAGCCGCCGTACATCTCATGGCGGAAAGTCGGCTGTTTGACATCAAAAGCGACCGCCACCGCCTGCGGCTGGCACTCGTCTTTGAGGCGCAGAAAAATATTCATGAAGCCGTAGATTGCGTTGGTGAATCTGCCGTCCTTCGTCGTGAGCACCTTTATGCCGTAAAACGCGCGGTTCAAAATGCTGTTGCCGTCAATAACAAGAAAGTTCATGTTCAGCCTCCGAGCTTTGAGTCTAAGATACTATATTATACCACACAAGCGGCGATTTGCATACTTTTTTATATCCTTTTTCCCTTTATATAGACGCACCCGAGCTCTTTCAAATCGGGCGAAAGAACAGTGAAATCGGCGCGCTTGCCGACTGCTATACTGCCCGTCACATCGTCGACGCCTATCGCGCGGGCGGGATTTATCGTGCAGGATTTCACCGCCTGGCGGACTGGCACGCCGAAGCTGATTATATTCCTGAACTCAGCAAAAATATTCGTCGTGCTCGCGGCTATCGTACCGTCGGCGAGCAGAGCCTTGCCGTCTTTTACATACACTGTCGTGCCGCCGAGCTCATATTCGCCGTCGCCGAGACCCGAGGCACACATGGAGTCGCTGACCGCGACACTCCTATCCTCGCCGAGTATTTTATAGAGCAGGGCGAGATACGCCGGGTGGATATGCATCCCGTCGCTTATCAGCTCCGCCGTGGCTTTTTCGGCTCTGAGCGCCGCGACTGCCGCGCCGGGCTTGCGGTTATATATCGGATCCATGCCGTTCAAGAGATGCGTCGTGTGGGTTATTCCGTTTTTGTAGCCGAGCTCCGCCTGCTCGAATGTCGCGGCGGTGTGCGCGGCGGACACCGTGCATATCTTCGACGCCTCGTGCGCAAATTCTATAGCTCCCGGAAGCTCGGGCGCCAGCGACACAAGTCTTATTTTGCAGATTTTATCGAGCGGATTGAGCTCGTCTAGGTCCGGCTCATGCAGATATTCAGGATTCTGCGCGCCGCGCTTTGCATATGAGAGGAACGGTCCCTCCATATTGATGCCGTGGATATATGCGCCGCACTCCTTGCCGAGATATCCCGCCGCATTCTCAAACGCCTTTTCTATCCTGTCATATGGCAGAGTCATCGACGCGGGGCAGAACGAAGTTACGCCGAAACTCGCGAGAGTCCGCGAC
>ENA-UEOL01002141-UEOL01002141.1-human-gut-metagenome-genome-assembly--contig:-NODE-2141-length-11496-cov-8.903056_pt1 | contig 11496 bp, 10 predicted proteins | sample MGYA00242884_ERZ507884 | MGnify/ENA primary metagenome ERZ507884 (study PRJEB26167, sample SAMN06115417) | human gut metagenome | host: Homo sapiens | place: China:Chongqing | collected 2015-03-06... | reverse complement strand
GCAAAGAAAACAGTCGCAACCCTTCAGACAGGTAAAGAAGGACGTTCTTATACTAAGGTTATCAAAATGGTTAAGTCTCCGAAAACGGGTGCTTACGTTTTTGACGAACAGATGGTTCCTAACGATAAAGTACAGGACTTCTTCAAGAAATAATTTAGCGAAAACATATATATGCTAAATAAAAGTTCCTTTCATGATTGAATGAAAGGAACTTTTTTTTGTGTGTCTACAAGATTAGTTATATCTTTGTTCCATAAACAGATAAACAATAGAACCGTATGGGATTATTTAGTTTTTTCTCAAAGGAAAAGAAAGAAACATTGGATAAAGGCTTATCCAAAACCAAAGAAAGTGTATTTGGCAAGATTGCGCGTGCGGTTGCCGGCAAGTCGAAAGTGGATGATGAAGTACTGGATAACCTGGAAGAGGTACTTATTACATCGGACGTGGGAGTGGAGACAACGCTGAATATCATCAAGCGCATAGAAGCTCGCGTAGCCAGGGATAAATATGTCAATACGCAGGAACTGAATAATATTCTCCGGGAAGAGATTGCAGCTTTGCTGACAGAAAACAATACGGTAGATTCTGAGGACTTCAGTGTTCCGGAGGACAAGAAGCCTTATGTCATTATGGTGGTCGGCGTCAATGGAGTAGGAAAGACTACAACTATCGGTAAATTAGCTTATCAGTTTAAGAAAGCCGGTAAGTCTGTCTACCTGGGAGCTGCCGATACTTTCCGTGCTGCTGCCGTTGAACAGCTTGTTATCTGGGGAGAGCGTGTGGGCGTTCCTGTTGTCAAACAGAAAATGGGGGCTGACCCTGCATCTGTCGCTTTCGATACGCTGAGTTCTGCCGTTGCCAATCAGGCAGATGTTGTCATCATTGATACGGCGGGCCGTTTGCATAATAAGATCGGACTGATGAACGAGCTGACAAAAATCAAGAATGTCATGCGTAAGGTGGTTCCGGATGCTCCTCACGAAGTCTTGCTGGTGCTTGACGGATCAACAGGCCAGAATGCCTTTGAACAGGCCAAACAGTTTACGCTGGCTACGGAAGTGAATGCCATGGCTATTACCAAACTGGATGGAACGGCAAAAGGTGGAGTTGTGATCGGTATCTCTGATCAGTTTAAGATTCCGGTTAAATATATTGGCTTGGGTGAAGGTATAGAAGATCTTCAGGTGTTCCGCCGCCGCGAATTTGTAGATTCATTATTTGGACCAACGACTGCTAAATGAAAAAAAATACAATTGATATTATAACTTTAGGCTGCTCTAAAAATCTGGTTGATTCGGAAAAGCTGATGAAGCAGCTTGAAGCCAATGGATATAAAGTGACTCACGACAGCGATCATCCGCAGGGAGAAATTGCGGTGATCAATACATGTGGCTTTATTGGAGATGCAAAGGAAGAGTCGATAAACATGATTCTGGAATTTTGTCAGGCAAAGGAAGAAGGTCGTCTGAAGAAACTCTTTGTAATGGGTTGTCTCTCAGAACGCTATCTGCAAGAGCTTACGGGCGAAATTCCACAAGTGGATAAATTCTATGGAAAGTTCAACTGGAATGACCTGCTGAATGATTTGGGTAAATCTTATCATTCGGAGTTTGCCATTGAACGTCATCTGACTACTCCTTCTCATTATGCTTATCTGAAGATATCGGAAGGATGCGACCGCAAGTGTTCATATTGTGCTATTCCGATTATTACAGGCCGTCATGTGTCTCGTCCGATGGAAGAAATTCTGGATGAGGTCCGTCTGCTGGTTTCTCAGGGGGTAAAGGAGTTTCAGGTTATTGCCCAGGAACTGACTTACTATGGCGTTGATCTGTATAAAAAACAGATGTTGCCTGAGCTGATCGAGAAGATGGCGGAAATTCCCGGAGTGGAATGGATCCGTCTTCATTATGCTTATCCGGCTGCATTTCCTGAAGACTTGTTCCGGGTGATGCGGGAACATGATAATGTCTGCAAATACATGGATATTGCCTTGCAGCATATCAGTGACAACATGCTTCAGAAGATGCGCCGTCATGTAAGTAAGGCGGAAACTTATCGTCTGATTGAACGTTTCCGTGAAGAAGTTCCGGGTATTCATTTGCGTACCACGTTGATGGTAGGGCATCCCGGAGAAACGGAGGAAGATTTTGAAGAACTGAAGGAATTTGTGCGGAAGGTCCGTTTCGACCGGATGGGAGCATTTGCTTATTCAGAAGAGGAAGGTACCTATTCGGCGCAGAATTATTCGGATGATATTCCGGAAGAAGTCAAACATCGGCGGCTGGATGAGCTGATGGCTGTTCAGCAGGAAATATCGGCCGATCTTACTCATGCCAAGATTGGTAAAGAGTTTAAAGTGATTATCGACCGTAAAGAAGGAGATTATTTTATTGGCCGTACAGAATTTGATTCTCCTGAAGTTGATCCTGAAGTACTGATCAAAGATGAAGGACAGAACCTTGTCATCGGTTCTTTCTATCAGGTAAAGGTTTATGATGCGGATGATTTTGATTTGTACGCAACATTGATATGATCTAAATGCGAACCCTTTCATGAACAGCAAGGAATTTACAGGCGAACTTTCACGACGTCTCGGTTACACGAACAAAGATGCTGCCGTACTGGTGGCATCTTTGGTTGATATTATGGCTCAGGAATTGCAGGAAAGCAATGTCCTGACATTTCAGGAATTCGGAACCTTTGAAGTGAAGAAGAAAATGGAGAGAATTGTTGTCAATCCGGTTACCCGGCAACGCTTGCTGGTTCCTCCCAAATTAAGTTTGACATTCAAGCCTTGTCCGGCATTGAAGGGAAAGGTGAAAAATGAAGATGCCCAATGAATGAGAAAGTAACCTTACAGGCTCTGGCTGAACAACTGGCAAGTCGTCATCAGATGGAACAGGCGGATGCGGAAGCATTTGTTCAGACATTTGTAGCCTTGATTGAAGAAGCCCTTCAACAGGAAAAGTACGTCAAGGTAAAAGGACTGGGTACTTTTAAGCTGATAGAAATGTCTGGTCATAACCGGGTGTCGTTTGTTCCTGAAGCCTCTTTGCGTGACCTGATTAACAAGCCTTTTGCCCATTTTGAGACTGTTGTCCTGAATGAAAATACTCACTTTGATGACATGACGGAAGAAGTCCTTAGTACAGATAACTTGTCTGAATCTGAGGAACAGACCGAAGTGGTAGAACCGAAAGCCGTTTCGGATACAGAGAACGCGGACTTGTCTGCTCAGTCTGCCAGTGAAGAGAATACAATCCCGGAGCATGCAGAAAGCCTTGAACATCCGGATATTTCTGAGCATGTGGAAAATTCTGACCATAAGGAAACTGCTGAATGTGAGGGTGATGAACCAGCTCCTGTTAAGGAGGAGGAAACATCTGTAACGCCGGAAGTGTCCCGGTTGGAAAATGAATCAGAGGAAAGTGAAGAAACATTCGGGGAAACTGTGTCGGAAGAACCTGAAGTTCAGGTGAACCGGCGTATTTTCCGGATTCCGTGGTGTATGATTGCAACAGTACTTTTAGCCGGGGTATTGATTGGGGGAGGAATTGTCTGGGCTCTTTTATCAGGACGGAGGTATATTCCCGAATCTTTGGTAAACTATTGGATGAAAGAACATGTATCCGTAGATTCATTGCATCCAGCAGCACAATCTGTAAAAGATACTGTTGTCCTGCAACCGGATACGGTAGCTGTGGTTGCAGCCGATACAGTACAAAAAAAACATTCCGAGCCTGAACAGCCTGTTAAGGTTCCTGCCCGGAGAGAAACTTTGGCTGATACGGTGGATTACGATATTCAGGGAACTCAGACCACTCACACAATCCAAAAAGGAGAGAGTTTGGCTAAAATTTCCCTGAAGTATTATGGGACGAAGAAGTTGTGGCCTTATCTGGTACGTCATAATAAGAAAATCATCAAGAATCCGAATAATGTACCAATTGGAACTGTGATTCAGATACCGGTATTGGTCCCAGCTCAGGAATGAGATCTGAAAATCCGGACAGAACCGCTTTAATTTAAACTTCTTTAGTCCAATAAGACTTAAAACAGATCACTCGTCTGTATTTTTTAATAAAAATTAGTTGTGCCTGTTAATTGAATGACTTAATTTTGGGCAGCCTTAGAAGAAAAGTCTTCTGTGAGGTCAAGAGATAGATTAAAATGAACTTATTAAAATAAGAAAGAAATTATGGCTGAAGCTATTGACATTCGTGAATTAAACGAACGCATTGAATGCCAGAGTGCATTCGTTACCAACCTGATGACCGGTATGGATCAGGTGATTGTAGGACAGAAACATCTTGTTGAATCATTATTGATTGGTTTGTTGTCAGATGGACATATCTTGCTGGAAGGTGTCCCTGGTCTGGCAAAGACTTTGGCAATCAAGACTCTGGCTTCTTTGATTGATGCGAAATACAGTCGTGTTCAGTTTACTCCGGATTTGTTGCCTGCCGATGTGCTCGGTACGATGATTTACAGTCAGAAGGATGAACGCTTTGTAACCAATAAGGGACCAATCTTTGCAAACTTTGTTTTGGCAGATGAAATCAACCGTGCACCGGCAAAAGTTCAGAGTGCTTTGCTGGAAGCCATGCAGGAACGTCAGGTAACTCTGGGTAAGGAAACTTTCCCGTTGCCTTCTCCTTTCCTGGTTATGGCAACCCAGAACCCGATAGAACAGGAGGGTACTTATCCGCTGCCGGAAGCTCAGGTGGACCGTTTCATGCTGAAGGTTCTGATTGACTATCCGAAGCTGGAGGAAGAAAAGAAAATTATCCGTCAGAATATTTCGGGTGAGAAGATTGAGGTTCGTCCGATTCTTAAGTCAGAAGATATTCTGGAAGCACGCAAGGTAGTCCGTCAGGTTTATCTGGACGAAAAGATTGAACAGTATATTGCAGACATTGTATTTGCAACACGTTATCCGGAACAATATGATTTGAAGGAACTGAAAAACCTGATTGGTTTTGGCTGCTCTCCGCGTGCGTCTATTAACCTGGCATTGGCTGCCCGCAGTTATGCGTTCATTAAGCGCAGAGGATATGTTATTCCGGAAGATGTTCGTGCGGTTGCTCATGATGTATTGCGTCATCGTATCGGATTGACTTATGAAGCTGAAGCTACCAATGTGACATCAGACGAGATTGTAAGCAAGATATTAAATAAGATAGAAGTGCCCTGATTCAAGGTGAATAGTTGATTGAGAATGGAAACAAATGAACTCTTAAAACGTGTTCGTCAGATTGAGATCAAAACACGTGGACTTTCGAGTAACATCTTTGCCGGTCAGTATCATTCGGCCTTTAAAGGCAGGGGTATGTCGTTTGCGGAAGTACGTGAATATCAATATGGTGACGACGTACGTGATATAGACTGGAACGTTACGGCCCGTTTTGACAAGCCGTTCGTAAAGGTATTCGAAGAGGAGAGGGAATTGACCGTCATGTTGCTGGTGGATGTATCCAACAGTCTGGATTTTGGAACGATACAGCAAATGAAAAAGGATATGGTAACTGAGATTGCAGCTACCATAGCCTTTTCTGCCATTCAGAACAACGATAAAATCGGGGTGATTTTCTTCTCTGATCGAATAGAAAAATTTATTCCTCCCAAGAAGGGACGTAAACACATTCTGTATATTATCCGTGAGTTGCTGGATTTTAAGCCTGAAAGTAAACGGACTAATTTACAGGGAGCGATCGAATATCTGACGAATGTGCTTAAAAAACGTTGCACGGCTTTCGTCCTGAGTGATTTTATTGACGACAGTGATTTCAAGAATGCACTGACCGTAGCAAACCGAAAACATGACGTAATTGCTATGCAGGTGTATGACCGCCGTATGGAGGAATTGCCCGATGTGGGATTGATGCGGGTGCGTGATGCGGAAACAGGCCATGAACAGTGGATTGATACTTCTTCAAAGGCTCTGCGGAATGCCCATCATGCCTGGTGGATGGAACGTCAGGAAAAATTGAATGATATTTTTACTCGCAGCAATGTCGATTCGGTTTCTGTGCGGACTGATCAGGATTATGTGAAAGCACTGATGAACTTATTTGCAAAACGAAACTGATAGAGAAATGAAACATACATTATTCGATGGCGGACTGAGTTGGTTTAAGGTGTGCTGCTGTATGTTGCTTTTATGGATATCTGTTCCCTCAGCGCGGGCACAGGTGTCGGTAGAAGCGACTATTGATTCTTTGCAGCTGCTGATTGGTGAGCAGACTAAAGTCCGACTTCAAGTGAGCATGGACGCTAATCAAAAGTTGCGTCTTCCTGTAGTTGCAGACACATTGGTCAGAGGGGTTGAAGTGCTGGATGTAGCCAAACCTGATACCCAACTGTTGAATGACAATAAGCGATGGCTGATTTCGCAGGAATATACAATTACTTCTTTTGATTCGGCTTTGTATTATCTGCCTCCTTTTGAGGTATTGGTGAATGACCAGAGTTACCGTTCGGAAGCATTGGCTCTGAAAGTATATTCTGTTCCCGTTGATACTCTTCATCCGGATCAGTTTTTTGGTCCGAAGGGAGTGCAGGAGGTTCCTCTTACATGGGATGACGTGGCACCACTGGTGTATGCCTTGTTATTGATGATTATATTGGGAGGTGTTTCTGTCTTCTTTGTGATCCGTTATCGAAATAATAAGCCTATCATCAAGATTATCCGTGTTGAGCCTAAATTACCTCCTCATCAACTGGCTATGAAGAAAATCGAGGAGATCAAGGCTGATAAAATGGCCAGAGCCAATGATCCGAAGAAATATTATACGGAGTTGACCGAGGTTATCCGTATGTATATTAGAGAACGTTTCGGGTTTAATGCAATGGAAATGACTTCAGCGGAGATTATTGAGCGTTTATTGCAGGAAGACAAGGAATCCGTTAAAGATCTGAGAACTTTGTTTGAAACGGCGGACCTTGTTAAATTTGCCAAGCATGCACCGCTGATGAATGAAAATGATATGAATCTGGTGAATGCCGTAGACTTCATTAATCAGACAAAGGTGGAGGAAGATCCGAATGCCAAGAAAGAACCGACAGAGATAAAGGTAGAGGAAAAACGTTCGAAACAGGGACGTATTGTTTTGCTGGCCAGCATTGCCGTGACCGGTCTGGCTGCTGTCGTGGCATTGTATGTTGCAGTGAGACATATCATTGACCTTTTCTTTTAATGTTTAAACTCATGGACTATGATTTTTGCTAATATTGAATATCTGTTTTTATTGCTTTTGCTTATACCTTATATAATATGGTATATCATGAAGCGGAAAAAAACAGAACCAACCATGCAGGTTTCTACTACGCGTATGTACATGAATGCGCCGAAGAGTTGGAAACTTTATTTGCTACATGCTCCGTTTCTGTTACGTATTGTGGCTTTTGTTATGATCGTATTGGTACTGGCCCGTCCTCAGACTACGGATAACTGGCAGAATACGGAAATTGAAGGAATTGATATTATGCTGGCAGTGGATGTTTCGACCAGTATGTTGGCAGAAGACTTAAAGCCGAATCGTCTGGAAGCAGCCAAACAGGTAGCTGCTGAATTTATAAACGGCCGTCCGAATGATAACATTGGTCTGACAATCTTTGCAGGAGAAGCATTTACCCAATGTCCGTTGACGGTAGATCATGGAGTACTGTTGAATCTGTTTCAGAGTATTAAATGTGATATCGCCCAGAAAGGTCTGATTATGGATGGTACGGCTCTGGGTATGGGCCTGGCAAATGCAGTGAGCCGCCTGAAAGACAGCAAGGCAAAGTCAAAAGTTATTATTTTGCTGACGGATGGTGTCAACAACCGTGGAGATATTTCTCCGTTGACGGCTGCAGAAATAGCCAAACAGTTTGGTATCCGTGTATACACAATTGGGGTTGGAACCAATGGAACGGCACCATATCCGATGCAGACTTATGCCGGAGTGCAATATGTACAGGTCCCGGTGGAGATTGATGAGCAGACTTTGACTCAGATAGCTGGCACAACAAACGGAAATTATTTCCGTGCCACCAGTAATTCAAAATTGAAGGAAGTTTATCAGGAGATTGATAAGTTGGAAAAAACGAAACTGAATGTGAAAGAATTCAGCAAGCGGGAAGAAGACTATGAAGTGTTTGCTTTAGTGGCTTTCTTGTGTATCTTGTTGGAGATCCTTCTGCGTAATTCAGTTCTTAAGAAAATACCTTAAATGAAATAAGCCATGTTTCGATTTGGAGAACCATTATATCTATATTTGCTTCTTGTACTGCCTTTTCTGGTAGCTTTTTATCTATATTCCAATTATAGAAGGCGCAAGAAGTTGCGTCAGTATGGTGACCCCGTACTGATGGCACATTTAATGCCGGCGGTATCCAAATATCGTCCGGATGTAAAGTTCTGGCTGATGTGGTCAGCTCTGGCGATGATTATTTTTATGCTGGCGCGTCCTCAGTTTGGCTCTAAGATGGAAACTGTGAAGCGTCAGGGTGTAGAAACGGTTGTGGCTCTGGATATTTCAAACTCTATGTTGGCTCAGGATGTAACTCCAAGTCGTCTGGAGAAATCAAAGAAACTGATATCTCGTCTGGTTGAAACATTCAATAATGACAAAGTTGCCATGATTGTGTTTGCCGGCGAAGCTTTTGCCCAGTTGCCTATAACCAGTGATTACATTTCGGCCAAAATGTTTCTGGAATCTATCTCTCCTTCACTCATTGCAACACAAGGTACTGATATTCGTGGAGCAATCGATCTGGCTATGAAGAGTTTTACTCCTAATGAAGGAGTCGGACGTGCTATCGTATTGATCACGGATGGTGAGAACCACGAAGGTGGAGCTGTGGAAGCTGCGAAAGCTGCTGCCGAAAAAGGTGTCCGTGTCTTTGTTCTGGGTGTAGGTTCTCCCGACGGATCTCCTATTCCCGTGGAAGGAACGAACGAATTCCGGCGTGACAAGGATGGAAATGTTGTTGTCACTCGTTTAAATGAAGAGATGTGCCGTGAAATTGCACAGGCGGGAAACGGAATGTATGTCCGTGTAGACAACACGAATAATGCAGAAAAAGCATTGAATGCAGAAATCAATAAATTGGCAAAAGCTGATGTCGAGACTCAGGTGTTTACGGAATTTGATGAGCAATTCCAGGTTTTGGCATGGCTGGCTTTGTTGTTGCTTGCTGCTGAATTGATGATCTTGAATCGTAAAAATCCACTTTTCAAGAATGTAAAACTCTTTAAATGAGATAGAGTATGAAGCGAATAAAATGGATGTTACTGATATGTGCTTGTTCCGTGACAGCAGTTTATGGTCAGAAGACGGATCGTGATTATCTGCGCAGTGGAAACAAGCTTTATAAAGACAGCCTTTTTGTTAAGGCAGAAGTAGATTATCGGAAAGCGCTTGAGGTGAACCCGAAATCGGCTGATGCATTGTATAATCTGGGAAACTCTTTACTGATGCAGGAAAAAGGAAAGGAAGCGATGGAGCAGCTGGATGCGGCTTCCCGACTTGAGAAAGATAAGGAAAAACTGGCTCATATTTATCATAACATGGGCGTAATTCTTCAGGCTTCCAAGCAGTTGCCTCAGTGTATAGAAGCATATAAGCAAGCCCTGCGGAATAATCCGAAAGATGATGAAACACGTTATAATCTGGCTTTGGCACAGAAGCAGTTGAAAGATCAGCAGCAACAGCAGGAGCAGAATCAACAGCAGGAGCAGAATCAGCAGCAGGAGCAGAAGCAAGACCAGAAACAGGACGAAAAAGAGCAGAATAAGGATCAGCAGGATCAGGACAAGAAACAGCAGAACCAGAATCAGATGTCGAAGGAAAACGCTGAGCAACTGTTGAATGCTGTGATGCAGGATGAAAAGAATGTCCAGGATAAAGTGAAGAAAGCTATTCAGATGCAAGGCCGGAAACTGGAAAAAGACTGGTGATGCGGGCAATGTGGACAAAATAGACCAAGGACTAGAAGTACAATGTTGAATAATAAAAAAGATAGATAAAATGAGAAAATTGATTTTCTTACTGCTATTGTTGGCTGTTACTGTTCAGACATGGGCAGACGGTAAAGTCACGCTGACTGCCGAGGCTCCGGAGGTGGTCGTAAGCGGAGATCAGTTCCGATTGACCTTTACAGTCAATTCGCAGAGTGTAAAAGATTTCCGTGCTCCTTCTATAACAAAGGGGTTTGAGGTTCTGATGGGGCCGAGCCGTTCCCAACAATATGGTTCATACACGATTAATGGAAAAACTGTCGTAAACAAATCTGTGACTTACACCTATATCCTGATGGCAGGTGATGCCGGAACCTATACGATTCCAGCAGCAAGCATTCAGGCTGAAGGAGAGAAAATCTTTTCAAATTCACTGCAGGTGAAAGTTCTTCCTCCGGATAAGACATCCAACAGTTCCAATGGTGGAAGTAAAGGCTCAGCAAATTCTTCACGTAATCAGGCTGCCGGAAGCCGGATCACAGATAAAGATTTGTTTATGCTCGCAACGGCCAATAAGACCACTGTGCATGAGCAAGAGGCTATTTTGTTGACATATAAACTGTATTCTACTGTAAATCTTCAGCAGCTGAATGAAGATATGCCGGAGTTGACAGGTTTTCATACTCAGGAAATAGATCTTCCACAGAAGAAGGTATGGTCAATGGAACATTATCAAGGACGAAATTATAACACATTGACATGGCGTCAGTATGTTCTTTTCCCGCAGCAGACCGGTAAACTGGAGATTCCAAGCGTAAAGTTTGAGGGTATTATTGCTCAGCGAATTGCTTCTGATGATCCGTTTGATATCTTTTATAATGGTGGCGGATTTGAACAGGTGAAGAAGGTAATTGTTGCTCCTAAAGTAAATATAACTGTATTGCCTTTGCCGGCTAAACCAGCGAACTTCTCTGGTGGAGTTGGTGAATTCTCGTTGACTTCTTCCATTAATGCAACGGAAGTAAAAACGAATGATGCTGTTACAATTAAGCTTACAATTAAAGGATCGGGGAATATGAAGTTGCTGAATACGCCTGAAATCAAGTTCTCTCAAGATTTTGAAATATATGATCCGAAAGTAGAAAACCAGTTTGAGACTTCAAGTAATGGAGTAACAGGAACCAAGACTATTGAATATCTGGCAATACCGCGTCATGCCGGATCTTTCACGATTCCTCCAGTAGAATTTACCTATTTTGACTTGAAGAGTAATTCCTACAAAACCTTGAAAACTCAGGCTTATGAACTGAAGGTTGCTAAAGGTCAGGGAAATGCGGATCAAGTGATTGCAGACTTCACCAATAAAGAAAGTGTGAAGGTACTGGGTAAGGATATTCGTTTTATTAAGTTGGGAGATACTTCCTTGACTCGCAAAGGTGATTTCTTCTTCGGAACGATATCTTACTGGATGTGGTATCTGATACCGTTCGTTTTGTTTGTAGCTTTTGTAATTGTTTATCGCAAGCAGGCTATGGAAAATGCCAATG
>ENA-UEOL01002135-UEOL01002135.1-human-gut-metagenome-genome-assembly--contig:-NODE-2135-length-11516-cov-17.007343_pt1 | contig 11516 bp, 8 predicted proteins | sample MGYA00242884_ERZ507884 | MGnify/ENA primary metagenome ERZ507884 (study PRJEB26167, sample SAMN06115417) | human gut metagenome | host: Homo sapiens | place: China:Chongqing | collected 2015-03-06... | reverse complement strand
GGAACATCTTCTCGTTTCAAATAGGGGTGATAAACCAGAAATGTATCAATTCTTGCTTCCACCTCTGCAAGATATTCTTCATTGGTAACACCCTTGTTGCTGCCTGCGGAGCTTGTACCATCGTATCCGTCACCCGCACATGAAGGTCTGCCCCAGAAAAATATATCTTTAGTAAAGACTTGCCCTACGTTTGCTACTCCAACAACTTTACCATTGAGCTTTACCGTTTCTGCATTGCCACCTTCACCGGGTGCTGCGAACTGTGCGAAAATCCATAATACCAATATATAACATACCGAAAAAAATACACAGAATACCAATGTGATTCGAATTGATTTCATTAAATTTTTCATAACTGTTTCTTGATTTTATTAGAAGAATAATCCAACAAATAAGTCTATTAATTTAATACCAACAAATGGAGCTATAATACCACCTACACCGTAAATGAGCAAATTACGACGAAGTAATGCGCTTGCACCTATAGGTTTGTATTCAACACCTTTAAGAGCTAAAGGTATCAGAATAGGTATTATGATAGCATTGAATATGATAGCAGAAAGAATAGCACTTTCAGGACTATGCAAACCCATTATATTAAGTGCTCCAAGCTGCGGCACGGAAACCATAAATAATGCTGGAATTATAGCGAAGTACTTGGCAACATCGTTTGCTATAGAGAATGTAGTTAGAGTACCACGAGTCATCAGCAACTGTTTACCGATCTCAACAATTTCAATAAGTTTTGTCGGATCATTGTCCAGGTCAACCATATTGCCGGCTTCTTTTGCCGCCTGAGTTCCACTATTCATTGCCACTCCCACATTAGCCTGTGCAAGAGCAGGTGCATCATTTGTTCCATCACCCATCATGGCGACTAGTTTACCGGCAGCCTGTTCCTTTTTTATATAATTCATCTTATCTTCCGGTTTGGCTTCTGCTATAAAATCATCAACACCGGCCTTTTCAGCAATATACTTTGCGGTCAGAGGATTGTCGCCTGTTACCATTACAGTTTTTACACCCATCTTACGCAAACGTTCAAAACGTTCCTCTATGCCAGGCTTTATAATATCTTGCAATTCGATAACTCCTGCAATTTTCTTGTTGATACATACTACCAAAGGGGTGCCACCATTGCTTGTAATTCTCTTAATAATATCTTCAGTTTCTTTAGGAAATTCATTTCCTGCTTCATTTACAATATTACGAATTGCATCAAATGCTCCTTTTCGGATTTGCGTACCATCCTTTAAGTTTATTCCTGAACACTTTGTTTCAGCCGTAAATTTAATCATGTGAGCCCCTTCTGTGTTCAGATTACGCATACGTAATCCCTGTTCACGTCCTAACTCAATAATGGATTTTCCTTCCGGCGTATCATCAGATGCAGAAGACAGCATACATGCTTCTATAAAACTACGTCTGTCAAGTCCTGCTACAGGATAAAAATCAGTAGCTTTACGGTTACCGATTGTTATGGTTCCAGTCTTGTCAAGCAGAAGTGTATCTACATCACCGGCCGTTTCAACAGCTTTACCTGATTTAGTGATCACATTTGCCCGTAATGCACGATCCATCCCTGCAATACCTATCGCAGAAAGCAAACCACCGATAGTAGTAGGTATCAGACAAACGAAAAGTGAAAGGAATGCTGCAATGGTAATAACGGTATTAGAATAGTCTGCCATTGGCTTAAGAGTGATACATACTACAAGGAATACCAAAGTAAATACAGCAAGAAGAATTGTAAGAGCGATTTCATTAGGTGTCTTCTGACGGCTTGCCCCTTCTACCAATGCAATCATCTTATCCAGGAAACTTTCACCCGGTTGAGTTGTTACAACTACCTTAATATGATCTGAAAGGACTTTTGTACCGCCTGTTACAGAACTCTTGTCTCCACCCGCTTCACGAATAACAGGAGCAGACTCACCTGTAATGGCACTTTCATCTATTGATGCAAGCCCCTCAATAATTTCACCGTCAGCCGGAATGACATCACCTGCCTCACATTCAAATATATCCCCCTTCTTAAGCTGTGAACTGCTTACAGTCTTCACATTACCATTTATAATAAGTTTAGCAGGTGTTTCTTCACGAGTCTTACGCAAGCTGTCAGCAATGTATCCTGCGTTTCAAGGATAATAGGTAACAGAACTTCCTGAATATAGCTGGGTGTGAGTAATCCGGCTACCGCAAGCTCATTGGCACGTTTAACCGACTGATTAAGGTTACCTCCAGCCCAGGAAAGTTCATTCTGATATTTCTGGTAAAACAAACCCCAATCATTCATCAGTTCGAGCTGCCTTCTGGTACCGATATTTGAATATTCTGCCAGTGCCGAGCGTATATAATGGCTCACAGATGAATAGGAGGCAGATTTCTCCTTAAACTGTTGTACTTCCTCCGGTGTCATTCTGACCTTGATGTACTTGGTTCTCTGATTCTTCATGCTTGGATACATTGGTGGTTAGGTTTTCCGGACCATCTTTCGCCATGCGAAACAGCGGCCAGCCGCTCCGATGCGCCAGCATTCGGCAAGTTACTTTTGTGAGTACGAAACGGAGTTTTGTGGCCACAAAAGTACAACTTGCCTGGAAAACTCTGCACGGCAGAACGATGCCTTCCGGAAATGATTATTACACCCAAATTTACCGGAGAAAGCCGTTGCAAACCGAAATCTGCAACACAATTCTTTGGAGGCATATTCCTGTTAACCATGTGCTGTAGCATCCGGTTATCTTGGAATATCCATATAGCGGAATATTGTTGTATAGAGTCCTAGAACTTATCAAGCTAATATCAGTATCTTCTGAAATAGATATTACAAGCATTATTCAATCATAGAACCATACAAATCGCAGTAATCAGTAAACAATGTTCCGTTATCTATGGTTGGATAAACCAAAGTTTCAAAAACACATAAGATATAGTTATATGGGATAGATGGATATTGTTCTCATAAAACCTATATCCAATATAATATGTAGTCCCGATACCATGATAGCATGGTAAAAGTGACCTGATTATCTAAGTTATTGGAATCCCAATAAAAGGGAAAATATAATCTTGTAGCTGATTCAGTTGATGAAATGGCTATCGGGAAATCTTATTTTATCTGAACTGTATTGCAGAAACATTCAGGTAGAATAACCCTGTAATCAGAGTCTGGAGAGACCTCGTTATCATGGTGATATAACATTGATAATCAATAGAAAATCTACTCGAATAATAAGAAAATAGTGTTGCGTAAATTTCTGTATCTCATTGATTTTTAGTATATTTATATAATTAATAAGCTCTTATACTCATAAATATTACACATTATGTTTGAACTGTTGTTGATTATATATCTGCTGCCGGTACTTATTATCGGTATGCTACTCCTGAAGTTGGTATTCTGGCTTTTGAGGTTTGCCATACGTCTGGCAGTTTGGTTGATCAAGAAAACTTTCATTTTTATATGGAAGCTTATCATACTTGTCTTTGCTATAATTATAGGCCGTGAAATCATGCCCAGAAATCAACCGGACAAATAGAAAGAACCGTATCAGTAAGTGAAATGATACGGTTCTGATATGAATTAGGATAATTGTTCCCTCTATGTGTCCAATTTAGAATCCCTTACCTTTACTTCTGACATATACTGCTTCTTTTTGAGAATCACAGTTTGTTAATCGGAACTGTACATTACATCCTACGGGTATGTCATTAGGAAGCTGATTGGCAAGTGCTGAAATAACATCATCAACGGTATCAAAACCTATGTCCGTAACTTCGGCAATAACTTCGCCTTTAAAATATGCTCTTCCATATATCATCATCTTTTTTGTAATACGAAACATTTTCTCTGAAGGTAATTCAAAGTTACGAACTAAACTCTGTTTACTGTTTTTATTACTGAAAAATATGAAGTCTATGATTTTTGCATTAAGTTCCCATGCTGGAGTAAAGTCTATTTTTACATAGCCTCTTGTTATATTAAATCCATGGCTATGGTTCATACCGAATGCTACCTCATACATATTTGCTCCACAATCGTTTTGAGCAATGGTTGCCCAGGTATGACGAAACGTATAAAAGCAATAATATTCCTCCTTGGACATTCCCATATCTTGGCATATTCGCCTGATTCCCATATTTATATTGGCATTGAAACTATCGGAATTACTATAACGACTATGAAAATTAAACAGATATTCATCTGTTTGGTCCGTAGATAGATATTTATTAAATGTATCCTGTATAAACGGTTCAATACGAATCTCCATGTATGCTTCATCCCTACGACTATATCTTGTTTTCGCTCTCTTATATCCTATAATACCATTTTTATAATCTTTCTTTTTCAGTTCGTAAAGGTCTATCGTGTTAATACCACCCATACACAATGAAAGCAGGGCTATATCTCTGCCGAGTTCAGGAAGGGGAGATACCATTTTACTTTGTGGCAGAGGACGATTAAAGAATTCACGAAAAGCTTCTGCACTGATTGCTCTTTTCAGTGTATTGTCTGATTTTGGGATTATAATTTTTAGCCATGGATTGTATTTTATACGCAAAATACCACGTTCTTCGTCATTCAATTCTATGATTGCTTTCTTAAAAATCTGTCTGATGCAAGTGGGATACATTTAATAAATATCTATGTGTCAATCCATTGTGTTAAAACAGAAGTCGTAAGAATGCTAAACATGATTTTGGTAGTACCTATATACCGTTCTAAATGATTGACTGCAAGTTTATAGTTTTTAGCATTACGTTCATGCCCTTCAGATTCCATCTTCGAAATAAACTTTCTCGCATAATCACTGAAGCATGTCTCTTCATCATTTTTGTGAAGGAATTCTATGACATCTTTAAGTTCCCAAAATGTAGCGTCAACACGATTCAGTTTGTCTGTATATTGGCGTATGATTATAGCACAATATTCATTCACTACCGGGTCTGTTAACTCACCATTACTGGTTATATGAGCCGGATCAATAATCTTGTTAGTCTTGATATAACTTGTTTTGCGCTGATGTGTGACTCTGATGTAAACTGTATAGAACCCATCTGATCTTGGCTTTTTTACCGTTGCTTTGAATGTTGTCATACCTACTATATTTTAATGATAAAACAATGGGGAAAACTTTGGGGTAAACGGGGTAAACATGGCCATTTTTGGGGTAAACATAGAGTAAAACAAATACGTTTATTTGGCTCATTTTTTGCGGTCAAATGTACGAACCGTCTAAGCGCAAATCAGGCTGTAATTACCGTAAAACGGTGAATTACAGCCTGATATAAAAATAATATTTTTAAGAGATTATTCCTCTATTGCAGCCTGTGCCGCAGCCAGACGTGCAATAGGCACGCGGAACGGAGAGCAGGAAACATAGTTCAATCCAACTTTGTGACAGAACTTCACTGAGGACGGCTCACCACCATGTTCACCGCAAATACCGCATTTCAGTTCGGGACGGACAGAGCGGCCTTTTTCTACGGCCATTTCGATCAGCTGTCCTACACCATTCTGGTCGAGTACCTGGAACGGGTCTACCTTCAGGATCTTCTTTTCCAGATATACCGGCAGGAAGGAAGCAATGTCATCGCGTGAATAACCGAAGGTCATCTGAGTCAGGTCATTGGTTCCGAATGAGAAGTATTCTGCACGTGAAGCAATGCGGTTGGCAGTCAGAGCGGCACGCGGAATTTCAATCATTGTACCTACCTTGAACGGAATTTCTATACCTTCTTCCTTGAAGAGTTCTGCTGCTGTTGCACGGATCACCTTTTCCTGAGCTTCAAATTCATACAGGATACCGGTCAGCGGCACCATGATTTCCGGATGCGGATCGTAACCTTCTTTCTTCAGTTCGATAGCTGCTCCCAGGATAGCACGGGTCTGCATGGCTGTGATTTCCGGATAAGTGTTACCCAGACGGCAGCCACGATGTCCCAACATCGGGTTATGTTCACACAGGCTTTCTACGCGCTGGCGGATATATTCTACCGTTACACCCATAGCCTGAGCCATTTCTTCCTGACCTTTCAGATCGTGAGGAACAAATTCATGCAAAGGAGGATCGAGCAGACGAACATTCACCGGACAACCGTCCATTGCCTTGAAGATGCCCTTGAAGTCAGCTTTCTGATAAGGCAACAGTTTATTAAGAGCTTTCTTACGTCCTTCTTCGTCGGTAGCCAGAATCATTTCACGCATGGCGATGATCTTCTGGTTGTCGAAGAACATGTGTTCTGTACGGCACAGACCGATACCTACTGCACCGAAGTTACGTGCCACCTGAGCGTCATGAGGAGTATCAGCATTGGTACGTACTTTCAGACGGGTATATTTGTCACACAGGCTCATCAGTTTGGCAAAATCACCGGAAAGTTCGGCTGCCTTGGTAACAACTTCTCCCTGGTAAACTTCACCGGTACTACCGTTCAGAGAAAGGAAGTCACCTTCTTTCAGCAATACACCGTCAATTTCTACGGTACGTGCTTTATAATCTACATTGATGGCGCCTGCACCGGATACACAGCATTTACCCATACCTCTTGCCACAACTGCAGCGTGAGAAGTCATACCGCCGCGGGCTGTCAGAATACCTTCGGCTACGGTCATACCGGCCAGGTCTTCCGGAGATGTTTCAATACGAACCAATACGACACGACGTCCGTCTGCACGCCATTTGGCAGCATCTTCTGCGAAGAAGACGATCTGACCGCATGCAGCACCCGGAGAAGCCGGAAGACCGCGTGTCAGGACTTTGGCTGAGCGAAGAGCTTCCTTATCGAATACAGGGTGAAGAAGTTCGTCCAGTTTATTGGGTTCGCATCTCATGATAGCAGTTTTTTCATCGATCATGCCCTGTTCCAGCATTTCCATGGCAATGCGCACCATAGCTGCACCGGTACGTTTTCCGTTACGAGTCTGCAGGAACCACAGTTTTCCTTCCTGAACGGTGAATTCCATATCCTGCATGTCGTGGTAGTGGTTTTCCAGTTTGGTCTGCAAAGCATCGAGTTCCTTATAGATTTCAGGCATGGCTTCTTCCATTGACGGATAATTGGCCAGACGGTCAGCTTCAGAAATACCCTGCAAGGCTGCCCAGCGCTGAGATCCGGTCTTGGTGATCTGCTGCGGTGTACGGATACCTGCCACAACGTCTTCTCCCTGTGCATTGATCAGGTATTCACCGTTGAACAGATCTTCACCTGTACCGGCGTCGCGTGAGAAGCAGACACCTGTTGCAGACGTATCGCCCATGTTACCGAATACCATGGCCTGTACATTGACCGCTGTACCCCACTCTACCGGAATTCCTTCCATCTTGCGGTACAGGATGGCGCGTTCGTTCATCCAGGAGTCAAATACAGCACAGATGGCTCCCCAGAGCTGTTCATATGCATTGTTGGGGAAGTCGCTTCCTGTCTGGGCTTTTACGGCAGCTTTGAAACGGACTACCAGTTCCTTCAGATCGTCTACATCCAGTTCGTTGTCCAGACGAACGCCTTTGGCTTTCTTGACATCTTCAATGATAGCTTCAAACGGATCGATATCATCCTTATTGGTCGGCTTCATGCCCAGCACCACGTCACCATACATTTGTACGAAACGGCGGTAAGAATCCCATGCGAAACGGGGATTACCGGTTTTGCGTGCCAGACCTTCCACTACTTCATCATTCAATCCCAGGTTCAGGATGGTATCCATCATACCCGGCATGGAAGCACGTGCACCGGAACGTACGGAAACCAGCAACGGATTTTCTACGTCTCCGAATTTAGACTTCATCAGTGATTCAATGCCTGCAACTGATTTTTCTACATCTTCTTTCAGTAAAGCAACGACTGCTTCTTTTCCTTTTTCAAAATATTCATTGCAGACTTCAGTTGTTATTGTAAAACCGGGAGGTACCGGAACACCGATCAGATTCATTTCGGCCAGATTCGCGCCTTTACCACCCAAAAGATTTCTCATGTCAGCTTTTCCTTCAGCTTGTCCGTTCCCGAAGGTGTAAACTCTTTTCTTTTCCATTTTTTCTAAGATTTATAGGCTAAATATTTTGTTTTTATCATGTTTCTTAATGATAACGGGGGCAAAACTAGACATATTTTGTGAATAAGCAAATAAAAAGAATGTATTTTACAACATGTTTTGCTATATCGACATTGCAAAATGAAGTATTTTGAAAATCATGGCGGAATGTCGGGAATTATTCTTAAATTTGCTCCCAAATTGGATTTATTGAAAACGACAGTGGCAAGAAAGAAAAAAGAACTTCCTTTACTGGAAAAGGTAACGATAACCGATGTAGCCGCAGAAGGCAAAGCCTTGGCTAAAGTAAATGACTTGGTGGTGTTTGTACCCTACGTGGTACCGGGAGATGTAGTAGACTTGCAGGTAAAACGCAAGAAGAACCATTATGCAGAAGCTGTGGCCGTAAAAATTCACGAGAAATCTCCCATGCGTGTAGAACCATTCTGCCAGCACTACGGCGTATGCGGCGGTTGCAAATGGCAGTGCCTCGCGTATGAGGATCAGATTAAATACAAACAGAAACAGGTTTTCGACAATCTGACACGGATCGGAAAGGTAGAGCTTCCTGAATTTCGTCCGATTTTAGGTTCGGAAAAAACCATGTTCTACCGCAATAAGCTGGAATATACCTTCTCGAACAAGCGATGGCTGACCGAGGAAGAAGTGAAACAGGATGTGAAATACGATCAGATGAATGCCGTAGGATTCCATATTCCCGGAGCTTTCGACAAGGTGCTGGCAATTGAGAAGTGCTGGCTTCAGGATGATATCTCCAACCGCATCCGGAACAGTATCCGTGACTACGCATATGCCCACAACTATCCATTCTTCGACTTGCGTACTCAGGAAGGCATGCTGCGTAACATGATGGTACGTACTTCTTCTACCGGCGAACTGATGGTATTGCTTCAATGCAAGATTACCAATGATGAAGAACTGGCAAAGATGAAGGAACTTCTGCAGTATGTGGCCGACTCTTTCCCCGAAATTACTTCGCTGCTCTACGTGATCAACAACAAGTGCAATGATACGATCGGTGATCTCGACGTGGAAGTATTCAGCGGAAAAGATCACATCTTCGAAGAAATGGAAGGCCTGCGTTTCAAAGTGGGTCCGAAGTCTTTCTACCAGACCAATTCTGAACAGGCTTATAATTTATATAAGGTAGCGCGCGAATTTGCAGGACTGGAAGGAGACGAACTGGTGTATGACCTTTATACCGGTACCGGAACCATTGCCAACTTTGTTTCACGCCGTGCACGCAAGGTCATCGGTATCGAATATGTACCCGAAGCCATTGAAGATGCAAAAGTGAATTCTCAGATCAACGGAATCACGAATACCCTGTTCTATGCCGGTGATATGAAGGATATCCTGACAGAAGACTTTATCCGCGAACACGGACGTCCGGATGTCATCATTACCGATCCTCCCCGGGCAGGTATGCACAATGATGTCATTAATGTAATTCTGGCTGCCGAACCGAAACGTATCGTTTACGTAAGCTGTAACCCGGCAACCCAGGCACGCGACCTGCAACTGCTGGACGGTAAATACAAGGTGACTGCCGTACAGCCCGTTGACATGTTCCCTCATACGCATCATGTGGAAAATGTCGTGCTGCTGGAGAAAAGAGAAGAACCGAAACATTAAATCCTTATCACTGAATCCGTAAAATTGTGGCAAGAAATAGCAATCCGGCCGGCGGACGTCCCAGAGCACGTGCCGCCGCACAATATACAATTTATAATGTGACAGAACCTGCCGAACTGATGGAGTTCCTGATGAAGAAAATGGCAGGGGTGAGCCGTACGCGTGTAAAGGCTTTGTTGTCCAACCGCGTAGTGCTGGTCAATAACAATATCCAGACTCAGTACAACTTCCCGCTGACTCCGGGCATGAAGGTACAGATCAGCAAAGACCGCAACAAGCATGAGTTCCGTCATCCGATGCTGAAGATCCTGTACGAAGATGCCTATCTGATCGTAGTGGAAAAGAAAGAAGGACTTCTTTCCGTTGCAACAGAGAAACAGAAAGAACGTACGGCCCAGCATATCCTGAATGAATATGTCAAACGCCAGCATCGCAATAACCGCGTATTTGTGGTACACCGGCTGGACCGTGAGACCTCGGGTATCATGATGTATGCCAAGGACGAAAAGACACAGCACACTTTGCGCGACAACTGGCATGACATTGTTTATGATCGTCGCTATGTGACGATTGTAACCGGTGACATGGAGAAAGATCAGGGTAAGGTGGAATCATGGCTGACTGACCGCAAGCTGTATGTCAGCTCCTCTCCGGTTGACGACGGAGGAAAGTTCTCGGTAACCCATTACCGTACCATCAAGCGTGCCAACGGATTCTCACTGGTGGAACTCCAGCTGGAAACCGGCCGCAAGAACCAGATCCGCGTACACATGCAGACACTGGGACATCCTGTAGTCGGAGACGAGCGCTACGGATGTGAAGTGAATCCTCTGGGACGTCTGGCACTTCATGCCTTCAAACTTTGCTTCTATCACCCTGTAACGGGCGAGCGGATGGAGTTTGAAACGCCCTACCCAGCTCCGTTCAAAACATTGATGTTGCGTAAATAAGCCTGAAGCCATGATCAGAAACATTATCTTCGATTTCGGCGGCGTGATTGCTCCTATTGACCGCGACCGCGCCGTACAGGCTTTTATCCGGCTGGGACTGAAGGACGCTGACAGCCGTCTTGACAAGTATCATCAGACTGGTATTTTCCAGCAGCTGGAAGAAGGGACCCTTACGGAACAGGAATTCCGGGAGACTCTCGAACAGCTTTGCGGACGTCCGCTTACTTTTGAAGAAGTAAAGGAAGCCTGGATGGGATTCTTTTCCGGGGTAGACGAACGTATTCTTACTCTTCTGAAAGAACTTCGCCATCGCTACCGGCTATACGTCTTGAGCAACACAAATCCCTATGTCATCAGCTGGGCTTGCAGTAAGCAGTTCTCCCCTGCCGGAAAACCGCTGGATGCCTATTTCGACAAACTCTATCTCTCTTATGAGATGGGGCATACCAAACCTGATGAACGGATTTTCCGTCACATCCTGTCGGATGCACAGCTGAATGCGGCCGAAACACTTTTTGTGGATGATGGAGTCTCGAATGTACAGATGGGAGCTGACATGGGTATGCATACCTTTCAGCCTGTCAACGGAAGCGACTGGCGCTCAGAGCTTACAGCCTTGCTCGAGAAGCTGGACAAAGCTATCTGATTCCTTTTTGTTCCAGAATACCAGAATGAGAAGTGTCAGAAGGCAGGGAGAAAAGGAATAAAAAATGTGTTATGAAGCAGAAAAAATCCTCTTAACACTTGCATATTTCAACAATAAGCCTTACCTTTGCATCGCTTTTGAAGGAAAGACCTTTCGGGGTGTAGCGCAGTCCGGTTAGCGCACCTGCTTTGGGAGCAGGGGGTCGTGGGTTCGAATCCCGCTACCCCGA
>ENA-UEOL01002120-UEOL01002120.1-human-gut-metagenome-genome-assembly--contig:-NODE-2120-length-11567-cov-10.237859_pt1 | contig 11567 bp, 8 predicted proteins | sample MGYA00242884_ERZ507884 | MGnify/ENA primary metagenome ERZ507884 (study PRJEB26167, sample SAMN06115417) | human gut metagenome | host: Homo sapiens | place: China:Chongqing | collected 2015-03-06... | reverse complement strand
CGCTCAATTGCTACTATTGTAATAGTGAATAAATAATACAACAGCCAATCCTTTCAATATTTGGAATAAAAGGATTGGCTGTTTGCTTGTATATATACAATAACTTAACAACTTGTTTTATGTAGGAATGTAACGGTTTTAATAATTCAAACTGTTTTTATCCAACAAGAAGTCTTTCAGACCGATTGTTAAGATCCCTTCTTCATTTCTTTTCGGCTTAATATCATCTTTCACAATGATTATTTTCTTGAAAGAGTCCTTAATTCTCAATAGTGATGCCGATTCCTGCGCCTCTTTTTCTAATGTTGGCATGGCGAAAGCTGACTGAATGTAATATCGCTGACTTCCTTGATTCACCACAAAATCCACCTCCAACTGCTTTCTGAACAACTTGCCACTTTTGTCTGGCTCTCTGACTTCCACCATACCCACATCTACATGATATCCTCTCGTACGCAATTCATTGTATATGATATTCTCCATGATATGTGTCTCTTCTTGCTGGCGAAAGCCTAAGAGAGCGTTTCTGATTCCAAGATCCGAAAAGTAATATTTTGCCAAGGTGTTGATATACTTCTTCCCCTTGATATTATATCTGATGGACTTTTCCACAAGAAACGCATCTTCTAAAAAACCTAGATACTTGTTTATCGTCTGATGATGAATGGCCACATTCTTGACACTCTTGAATGTATTGGCAAGCTTCGTTGGATTGCATGGAGCACCAATGGAAGAGGCGATAATTCGCAGCAATTCATCAAACTCTCCCATGTTTTTTATCTTATGGCGTTCCAACACATCTACTAGATACACACTCTTATACAAGTTATTCAGATAATCTTCTTTTTTCTTATCTGTATCAAGCGTCAAAATAAGAGGAAGCCCTCCGTATGTATAATAATCTTTCCATGCATTGTCTATTGTCCCTTTATATCCTTCACAGTATTCAGAGAATGACAATGGAAATAAATGTATCTCATCACCTCTACCACGGAACTCTGTCACTACATCCGTCGATAGAAAATGCGAGTTGCTGCCTGTAACATATACATCTGCATTTGATATATGCAGCAAGCTATTCAATACATCCGTAAACTCATCTACCATCTGTACCTCATCAAGCACGATGTAGTAGAGATTTTAGTCTGTTATCTGCTCCTTGATGTATTTCAGAAGATTGTCAGGATCACGTAATTCTTTGTTGGTGCGGTCGTCCAAGGCAATCTGTATGATATGGTCGTCCGCAATTCCTTGTGAGTTCAGATAATCATGAAATAATTTGAACAGAAGATATGACTTGCCACACCTTCTGATCCCTGTGATAATCTTTACCAAGCCATTCCTTTGGCTCGCAATTAGCTGGTCTAAATATTGCTGTCTTTTTATATTCATAATGGAGCTGTATTATCAAAAAGTGGTAAGATTACCACTTTTCGTCACTACAACGGTGCAAAAATGTCTTAGAAGCATTAGGGAGAGCCATAAAAAGATTGATTTATGGATAACGGAAAGTTATGATTCGCTTTTAGAGTGGGTCCGGACTTTTCAGTAAGCTATAGTTTAGAGTGAAAACATAAGAAAATTATGTGGTAATTTAAAACCTGTATCAAAAAGAATTATCTTTGCCTTTTAAAATCTGGAAACAACGGGAAACTCAATGACTATGAAACTTAGCGTATCGGATAGGGAAAAGGCCTTTAGGGAGCTTTTCGACAGGTATTATGCGCCATTTTGCCTGTACGCCAAAAGGTTCATAGACGATGAGGCTGAGAGGGAGGATATTGTTTCGGATGTATTCGCCCGACTGTGGGCGGACCAGGATTTGCTCGACCTTACTTCGGATACTACATTGGGGTATATCAAGATGTGCGTAAAGAATAGTTGCCTAAACTATCTGAAGCATCAGGAATATGATGAGAACTACGACAGTGTGTTCACGCTGGACGAATTGTACCACATGCTTTACGATACATTAGAGAAACTGCCCGATGATTACAGAGAGGTGTTCAAGCAGAGTTTCTTTGCCGAAAAGACGCAGGCCGAAATAGCCGAAAGTATGAATCTTAGCGTAAAAACCGTGGGTAGATACAAACAGAAAGTGATGGAAGTACTGCAACAGACTTTCAAGGACTACCTTCCGGTGGTTCTCGGAGCTGCTTTACTCCACCACTAACTCACTTTTAAGACAACATTTTTAGTGATTCGTTTAGATAAGAATCTCGTTTGTAGTTTTGTATTGTAACTTGCGCGTATTATTAATTCTCTTTAGCCGATAGATATGGGCTCATCACCTTTTCTGCACATGCTAAACCTTCTTCGTATAATGTTTGTAATTTAGTGAGGTCTTTTTCGATGCGGTTTACACGTACCGGAGCTTCGGGGCGTATTACTATGATGCTGCCTTCGTCTTCCATGCGTTCTACCATTTCGAGCTGTTTGTTGTACACAAGGCAACGGCGACTCAGTACCACACGTAGGCGTGGGTAACGGGTATATATGAAACGAGGAACGCGGATGTCGCTTTCTGATTTACGGTAGCCTCTGTTGCGGGTAAGTACTACTACATTGCGTTTATAGCCCTGACTGATGGCACGCAGTACAGGGATGGAGTCTACTATACCGCCATCCAGCATAGGGCGTCCGTCTACATACGCTATGGGGCATACGTACGGCAAACTGCTGGAAGCCTTTGCTATGGCAACGAGACGTTCTTTGTCGGCATGTTCTTCCAAATAACACGCATGGCCGGTTACACAGTTGGTAGTTACCATCTCGAAACGAGTGGGATTCGCGAAACAAGCGTCATAATCGAACGGCACTAGTTCGTTGGGGAATAGATCATATAATAAATGTTGGTCTATTATGCTATGCTGATGCCAGAGATACTTCAACCCTATATAGTGATACTCGTCCATCATGTCGATGTTGCTGTATTTGGCGCGTCCCATTTGATGCGACATGTACGACAGTCCGTTGCACGCCCCAGCCGATACGCCCACGACATAAGGAAATTCTATTCCATGCTTCATGAAATAATCTAGCACGCCACAAGTGAATACACCTCGCATGCCTCCACCTTCGAGCACTAAGCCCATTTTTGAAAAATCAGTTTCCATCTCTCTCTTATCTCCGTTATACTATAATTCCCTCACCCACAAAGTAACGAATTAAAGTGTGTAATTTTTCTGTTTTTACACATATTAATACAGAAATATCGCTATTTCTTGTCATAAGGCAAGAAAATAGCGATATTATATTGCAAAAGTTAAATAGGTGCTGAGTAAAAGCGCAGTGCTTGCGTTATGTTCTTTGCTCTTAATTAAAGAAACGCTCCAGTTTCTTTATCATCATTCCTAAGCAGAATACTACCACATGGTCGTTTTCCTGAATCAGGGTGTTACCGGTTACCAATATACCTTCACCGTTTCTTATCAATCCACCTATAGTGGCACCCTTGGGCAGTCCCATATCCTTTATTTGGGAGCGTGTGATGCGTGCGCCTTGCTTTACTGTAAACTCCGCTACATCGGCGTTGGCGAATGTAAGACATTTCACGTTCGATACGTCGGCATCAAGCATCATCTGGTAGATATGGCTCGCCGCGATGAACTTCTTGTTGATAACCGTACCGATATCAAGACTCTCTGCCATGCTGATATAGTCGATGTTCTCTACTTCGGCCACAGTCTTGGTTACTCCCATTCGTTTGGCTGCCAAGCAAGCCAAGATGTTTGTTTCCGAACTTCCCGTCAGAGCTACAAACGCTTCGGTGTTCTTGATACCTTCTTCGGTAAGCAACTCAATGTCTCGTCCGTCGCCGTTGATAATCATTACGTCATCGTCTACCAATTCCGACAAGCGGTTGCAGCGGTTTATATCGTTTTCTATAATCTTAGTGCGCATATACTCCGGTAGAATCTGTACGGTGCGCACCGCTATGCGGCTACCTCCCATAATAATGATGTTACGGATGTCGGCATAATTCTCTTTTCCGGCTATCTTGCGGATATAAGGGATGTATTTTTTAGTTGTAGTAAAGTACACTATGTCGTGCAGGCGTATTGTATCGTCACCACGCGGAATAATGGTTTCGTTGCCTCGCTTTATGGCTACTATGTGGAAAGGAATGTTTCTGCCACCCAACTCATACAGAGGCACGTCGAGAATCTCGGCAGTCTCGCGCATCTTGGTACCAAGCAGTACCAATGCACCTCCGGCAAACTCCCACCACTGTCTAATCCAGCTCATCTTTACGGCATCTACTATATCTTTTGCCGCAAGCATCTCCGGATAAATAAGCGAGTCTACTCCCAGCTTGGCGAAGAACTCCTTATTCTTAGGTAGCAGATACTCGTAATTATCTATGCGGGCTACAGTCTTCTTGGCTCCAAGATTAGTAGCCAACATGCAGGCTGTCATATTCTGGCTTTCGTTAGGAGTTACGGCGATGAATAAATCTGCCCCTGCTACGCCAGCCTCTTTAAGACCGGAGATAGAAGTAGGCGATACGTTGACCGTCATCAAGTCGAAGTTGTTGCCCATTCGGCCCAACTTCTCCTCGTCTTCGTCCATCAAAATGATATCTTGTTTTTCTCTCGAAAGGAGCTTTGCCAGATGGGTACCTACGGCTCCGGCTCCCGCTATGATGATTTTCATGATTTTACCAACTGCATTAATGTTTGATATATTCCTTTGCAATCATATCCACAAATGGCGCGTAAGTCTTGCACCGGTCCGTGCTGTATGAAATGATCGGGTATTCCCAGTCGCTTCACGATGGGATAGTAGTCGTTGTCCGACAAGAATTCAAGCACGGCGCTTCCCATGCCGCCTTTCAGTATGCCGTCTTCTATGGTAAGTACCTTCTTGAAGTTTCGTCCTACCTCGTGCAGCATATCTTCGTCTATGGGTTTAAGGAAGCGAAGGTCGTAATGAGCCACGCTGCATCCGCTTTCGTTCTCTACGTCGCGTATCGCTTTTTCGGCATCATTACCTATCGGACCTATGGTTATTACAGCTATGTCTTTTCCGTCTTTCATTTTCCGTCCCTTGCCTACGGTGATGGCTTCCAGTGGGCATTGCCAGTCGGTAAGCACGCCTCTTCCGCGAGGGTAGCGTATTACGAACGGTCCCATATCTGGTAGTTGAGCAGTGTACATCATCTTGCGCAACTCATGTTCGTCGTAAGGCGAAGCTATAGTAAGGTTAGGTATCGGGCGCAGGTAAGCCAAGTCGAAAGCACCGTGATGAGTAGGTCCGTCTTCGCCCACCAAACCGGCGCGGTCAAGGCAGAGCACTACGTTAAGCTTTTGTATAGCTACATCGTGTATGATATTATCGTATGCACGCTGCATGAACGACGAATAGATATTGCAGAAAGGTTGCATTCCTTCGGCAGCCATACCGCCGGAGAATGTTACCGCATGTTCTTCGGCTATGCCTACGTCGAAAGCACGGTCGGGCATTGCCTTCATCAGGATATTCATGGAACAGCCGGTAGGCATGGCCGGAGTAACGCCTATGATTTTATCGTTCTGCTTAGCCAATTCGAGCAATGTATTGCCGAATACATCCTGAAACAAAGGAGGCATACCTGTAGTGTCGGGCACAATGCGCTCGCCAGTCTCCTTGTCGAAACGTCCCGGAGCGTGCCATATGGTTGCCGCTTTTTCGGCTGGAGCATATCCTCGGCCTTTTACTGTGTGGATGTGTAACAGTTTAGGACCTTTCATATTCTTTATTTCTTTCAGCACCCGGGTCAACGCATTGATATCGTGCCCGTCTACCGGTCCGAAATAACGGATATTCATCCCCTCGAATATATTTTGTTGCTGAGCCAATACCGACTTTAAGCTATTGTTAAACCGAATCAGGCTTTTGCGTCTTTCCTCATTAAGAATGCCCCACTTGTTGAGTTGCTGTGCTATCTTGTTACGAATGCGGTTATAACCCTCCGAAGTCTGCAGATTAAGCAGATATTGCTTCATTCCGCCTACACTTCGGTCTATGGCCATATTGTTATCGTTCAGAACTATAAGAAGATTATTTGGTGTAGAAGATGCATTGTTCAGTCCTTCGAACGCCAAGCCGCCGCTCATAGAACCATCGCCTATAACTGCTACCACGTGTCTGTCTGTTTCGCCTTTCTTCTCGGCGGCTACAGCCATACCAAGCGCTGCCGATATAGAGTTGGAAGCATGGCCACAGGTAAACGTGTCGTATTCGCTTTCTGCCGGCGACGGGAAAGGACATAATCCGTTCAGCTTACGATTAGTGTAAAAGCGGTCTCTTCGTCCTGTCAATATTTTATGTCCGTAAGCTTGATGACCGACATCCCACACAATTCGGTCGTATGGAGTATTAAATGAATAGTGTAAGGCAACAGTAAGTTCCACCACTCCCAAGCTCGAACCGAAGTGGCCGGGGTTACGTGAAAGCTCATCTATTATCTTGTTCCTCAGTTCTTCGCAAACCTCCGGTAAATCGCTCACCGGAAGTTGGCGCAAGTCCTTCGGACTATCTATTTTATTCAGTAATTCGTAAGAAGCAGGTTGTTCCATCCTGATTTTTATAAAACATTAATTTCACAAAAATACGATAAATATATGTATTGTGTTTAAATTTGCACAAAAATTTCCTTTTCATGGAGTTTAGAACAAAAGTAGAATTGCCTATAGGAGAATGCGAAATAAGGCACGACTCTCTAATAATGTCGTGGGGGTCTTGTTTCGCCGACAATATCAGCAGGAAACTTATCGATAATAAATTCTCTTGCGATGCCAATCCTTTCGGTGTCTTATATAATCCGCTGTCGGTAGCACAGTCGCTACAAACCCTCTTGCACAAACGTTATTATACTGAAAATGATTTGCAATATGCCAACGGTCAATGGTTCAGCCTGATGCATCACGGCTCGTTCTCTTCGGCTGATAAGGCTGAGTGTCTTAATGGTATTAATGAGCGCATCCGTTTAGGGGCTGCCAATCTGAGAAAGGCACGCATAGCCATCATTACATGGGGTACGGCAAGAGTGTATGAGTGGAGTGCCGACGGAAGCATTGTGGGCAATTGCCATAAGTTGCCCGAAAAAATGTTCCGTCGCCGTTTACTCGATGTGGACGAGATTGTTGAGAAATATGTTTCGTTGATATCCGAAATCCGCAACTGTAATCCCGACTTGCATTTCTTGTTCACCGTAAGTCCGATACGTCATGCCAAGGATGGCTTTCACGGAAACCAGCTCAACAAGGCTACGTTGCTGATAGCCTTGCATAAGATATGCGAGCAGTTGCCCTGCTGTCATTATTTCCCGTCGTACGAAATAATGATGGACGAGTTGCGCGACTATCGTTTCTATGCCGACGATATGCTTCACCCGTCGCCATTAGCGGTAGAATACATATGGCAATGCTTTTGCGATACATATTTTAAACAAGACACTTTACAGATAATGCGCCAATGGGAGGATATCCGGAAGGGGATAGAACACCGCCCGTTTAATGCCGAATCGGATGCGTATCGGCGTTTTTTAAGTCAAATTCTGTTAAAGATAGAAAAACTGAAAGAAAAATTTCCGTACTTAGACCTACAAAACGAAATATCACTATGCCAAACTCGATTGAAGAAATAGCTTCTGTTATCGGAGCTAAACGTGTAGGAAACCATCCAGCCAACATCGACTGGATTCTTACTGACAGTCGCTCTCTTTGTTTCCCCGAAGAGACATTGTTTTTTGCTTTAAGAACTAAACGAAACGACGGACATAAATACATCCCTGACTTATATAGCCGTGGGGTGAGAAACTTTGTCGTAAATGATTTGCCCGAGAATGTAGTTCACTATAACAATTGTAACTTTCTGATTGTAACCAATGTACTGAAGGCTTTGCAACGCTTGGCTTCGAAGCACAGAGAACGCTATCAGGTGCCTGTGGTGGGCATTACGGGTAGTAACGGAAAGACGGTTGTAAAGGAATGGTTGTACCAACTGCTTTCACCCGAAAGAGTTATTACCCGTTCGCCGCGTAGCTACAACTCACAGATAGGCGTTCCGTTGTCTGTATGGCTTATGAATGAGCATACCGAGCTTGGTATATTCGAGGCAGGTATCTCAGAACAGGGCGAGATGGAATCGTTGCAACCTATAATTCGTCCTACTATAGGTGTGCTTACCAACATAGGCGGAGCGCATCAGGAGAATTTCTCGTCGTTGCAGGAAAAGTGTATGGAGAAACTGCAGCTCTTTAAAGACTGCGATGTCATTATATATAATGGTGACGATGAGCTGATAAGCAGTTGCGTAATGAAGTCGCTCTTCACTTCGCGCGAAATTGCTTGGTCTAAGAAAGACAATGAGCGTCCGCTGTTTATAAAAAGCATTACCAAAGACGATACTGGCACTACAGTTAAGTATCGCTATCTTGGTTTCTTTAAGGAATATCGTATTCCGTTCATTGACGATGCTTCTATAGAGAACTCTCTGAACTGTTTGGCTGTAGCTCTCTATCTGATGGTTTCGCCCGAAAAAATAGCAGAAAGAATGGCTCGTCTGGAACCGGTGGCCATGCGTATGGAGGTGAAAGAGGGTAAGAACGGATGTGTGCTTATAAACGATAGTTATAACTCTGATTATGCTTCGCTCGATATAGCTCTAGATTTTATGGTGCGTCGTTCTGAAAACAAAGGACGTAAGCGTACATTGATTCTCTCTGATATACTTGAAAGCGGACAGCCGTCGCGCTTGCTCTACCGCCAAGTGGCGGAGTTGGTGCATAGCCGTGGCATTAACCGCATTATCGGTGTGGGAGAAGAAATTACCAAGGAGGCGTCTCGTTTTGAGGTGGAAGAAAAACAGTTCTTCACCACTACAAAAGAGTTGTTGGTATCGGATGTGCTCGAAACTATGCGTAATGAGGTGGTGTTGATTAAGGGAGCGCGTGCTTTCCACTTCGATACTATCACCGATTTGTTGGAATTGAAGGTGCACGAGACTATATTGTCTATCAACCTGAATGCGTTGGTGGATAACCTGAACCATTATCGCAATAAGCTGAAGCCTGAAACTAAGGTGGTATGTATGGTCAAGGCTTCGGGATATGGTGCGGGAGCACTGGAAATAGCAAAGACACTGCAAGATCATCAGGTGGATTATCTGGCGGTAGCCGTTGCCGACGAGGGGGCCGATTTACGAAAGGCGGGTGTTACTTGTCCTATAATTATAATGGACCCGGAAGAAACGGCTTTCCGCACTATGTTCGACTATCGTCTGGAACCTAATATCTATAGTTTCCGTATATTGGAGGAACTGATTAAGGCTGCCGAGCGAGAGGGTGTAAGTAATGTGCCTATCCATATCAAGCTCGATACAGGTATGCATCGCTTGGGCTTCGATCCGCATAAAGATATGCCGCAGCTTATAGAGCGTCTGCATCGCCAGTCGGCTGTTATCCCTCGTTCTGTATTCTCACACTTGGTGGGAAGCGATGCCGATAAGTTCGACTCGTTTACGCGCCGACAGATAGAGCTGTTCGAGAAAGCGTCAGAAGAATTGCAAAGCGGATTCAAGCATAAGATATTGCGCCACATCTGCAATACCGCTGGTATAGAACGCTACCCCGGAGCGCAGTTCGATATGGTGCGTCTGGGCATCGGACTTTATGGAATAGATCCGTACGATAATCATATTATTAATAATGTAAGTACGCTCACCAGTACCATTCTTCAGATACACGATGTGCCTGCCGACGAAACAGTGGGATACAGTAGAAAAGGTGTATTGGAACGTGACTCTCGTATAGCTGCTATTCCTATCGGTTATGCCGACGGACTGAATAGACACCTTGGCAACGGGCATGGATATTGCTTGGTAAACGGACAGAAGGCTCCGTACGTTGGTAATATCTGCATGGATGTATGTATGATAGATGTTACGGGCATCGACTGCAAAGAAGGCGATAAGGTTGAAATCTTCGGAGATAACTTGCCTGTTACGGTATTGTCTGATTTGCTCGACACCATACCTTACGAAATACTGACCAGCGTATCAAATCGAGTGAAACGAATTTATTTCCAAGACTAAATACATTTAAATCTAACACTAAACGAGCATGAATTTGAAAAAACTGTTTGTGTCATTTATGTTTGTGCTGATAGCTTTTCTTTCAGCACAGGCCGAGAATTACTCTTACCGTAGCGACATCTTGTGGGTAACTGTGCCCGACCATGCCGACTGGCTATACCGTACGGGCGAACAAGCTAAGATAGAAATCCAGCTGTATCGTTACGGCATTCCGCAAGATGGGGTGGAGGTAAGTTATGCGTTAGGACAAGAGTTGCTTCCTTCTGAACGACAGGGTAGCGTGAAGCTGAAGAACGGACGCGCCGTGATATCTGTAGGAACTATGCGTAATCCGGGCTTCCTCGACTGCGTGCTTAAGGCTGATATAGCCGGAAAAAGTTGCACTCATCACGTAAAGATAGGTTTCTCGCCCGAGAAGCTTCGCCCATACACACAGCAACCAGCCGATTTCGTTGAGTTCTGGAACAAGGCGAAAAGTGAAGCACAGCAGTGTCCCATGACGTTTACCACTAAGTACGTGCCCGAATATTCGAACGAAAAGGTAGACTGCTATCTCGTTAAGTTGCAATGCTATAAGAAAGGTCAGCACGTGTATGGATACCTTACCCGCCCTAAGGCAAAAGGAAAATATCCGGTAGTTCTTTGTCCTCCGGGAGCCGGAGTGAAGACTCTTAAGGAGCCTATGCGACATCGCTTTTATGCCGAGCAAGGTTTCATTCGTCTGGAGATGGAGATACACGGATTGAATCCGGAATTGTCGCCCGAGACTTTCAAAGACTTATCGGCTTCTTTCGGCGATTATCTGCTGAAGGGACTGGACGACCGCGACAATTACTATATGAAAAAGGTGTATCTGGCTTGCGTTCGTGCTATCGACTATCTGACTTCGCTTGATGAGTGGGATGGAAAGAACGTCATTGTGCAAGGAGGCAGTCAGGGTGGAGCCTTGGCTTTGATAACTGCCGGACTCGATTCGCGCGTAACACTCTGTGTTGCCAATCATCCGGCACTGAGCGATATGGCGGGATATAAGGCAGGACGTGCCGATGGTTATCCGCATTTCTTCACTAAGCTTAATGAATATCATACCGATACTCAGGAGAAGTTGCAGACTATGGCGTATTATGATGTTGTGAACTTCGCCCGCCAAATCAATATCCCGGTTTATTTAACCTGGGGATATAATGATAATACATGTCCGCCTACTACAAGTTATATCGTATATAATACATTGACTTGTCCAAAAGAAGCTCTTATCACCCCGATAAACGAGCATTGGGTTTCAGAAACTACAGAACATACCCAGTTAGATTGGATTAAGAGCAAACTGAAATAACTGAGTTATATACGCAGAAAAAAATAGCTCTGAAGTTTGCCTTCAGAGCTATTTTTTTCTATGGAATTATAAACGTGTTATAGATTTTGTGTTCTTACTTTATGAAATCGTTGGGATTTAAATTCTTTGTAAACTCTACCATTTTATCGTTCTT
>ENA-UEOL01002107-UEOL01002107.1-human-gut-metagenome-genome-assembly--contig:-NODE-2107-length-11621-cov-4.061850_pt1 | contig 11621 bp, 10 predicted proteins | sample MGYA00242884_ERZ507884 | MGnify/ENA primary metagenome ERZ507884 (study PRJEB26167, sample SAMN06115417) | human gut metagenome | host: Homo sapiens | place: China:Chongqing | collected 2015-03-06... | reverse complement strand
TGGTTTAAAGGATACTTTCCTTTTTATGTCAACCGAGTGTTATTTGTGCACTCGAACAATATAGCCACTTGCCCTAGAAAGAACTTTTGTTATTCATAACAACTAGAGAATAATGCGGAAATAATTCTTATTACTGTTTTATATAACACTGGGTTTTTACTTGTCTTTTTGCCCAGTATTTTCTTTGCCGCAAATGCCCGTGGCGAATGGTACCCTTCTTCACAAGAAGAAGGGCGCTGCAATAACCCTGCTCTTTTTACACGACTATTCTCCATATTCCATGAAGGAAAGGAATAGTCCGGCAGAGGAGGACGATTTTACAATGTTGACAAGATCCCTCTCGAGAAGGCGCGACGCCTTGCCTCAAAAGAGTTCCCCCAGCCTTACCCTCCCATGCGGGCGTATCCCACAGCCATAGGCGCATGGAGAAGGCTCCCCTGCGAAGCCATAAGCCATCACGAAGGGCGGCTTTTTTTCCTCATCCTTGCCCAATCCAGCGGCCATCTGCGCTGACGCCGTCCGCTGAAATGGAAAAGCCCCCCATTCCGTGGAATGAGGGGCTCAACAGATCACAGTACAGCAGGACTATTTCGCACGCCAAGCGCCGTGCTTGTTACAGTAGGCGCGGGCGAACACGACCTGATCAAAGGGAATGGGGAATTCAACGACCGGAGTCTCCCCGGCCTTGAAGTACTTGCGCAGCACGGTGTCGTCGGAGGTGCGGATTTCAGCCCATTCGATCAGGTGATCGGCGTCCATACCGTGCAGCTTGGAGCCCACGCTCACTTTGCAGCCCTTTTCCGTGGCTTCCACGACGGGCATGTGCGATTCCTTGGTCCCAACGGGTTCGCGGTCGTCAAGAACTTCCATTGTTTTGCCGCAGCAGATCATGGCGCTGACGCCGTCATGCACGATTTCGGTCACGGTTCCGCAAATGGGGCATTTATAAAGCTGATAACGGTAGGTCATGGGAGAAGCTCCTTTGCAGCGAGGCTGCGCATATTGTCCCCACGGGGACGTAGTAATGAATTAACGATAAAAAATACTATTCCTATTTTTATTTTTTGTCCAGAGGCCAACCCACCTCGGCGGCCTCCGCCCCGAACCGTACAGAGCCATAACAACGGGGCGTTCCTCTCATTCCTTATCCATCCAAAAGAAAAAGCCCCGCTCATGGAACGGGGCCAATCTCTTCAGAAACAAGTGTTACTTCGCCAGCAGCATCCAGATTTCACCGGGGCCGTTGAGGTGCCCCGCGATATAGGCCGCCCTCGCGCCCTTGCCGCAGAACAGGTCGACGCGGCGTCCCTTGATGGCCTCTCCCGTATCCTGCGCCAACCCGATGCCGAAAAGCGGCGTGGTCGAGACGGGGCCTTCCTCCACGGGGGAGGAAGGATCAGGAATATTCACATCGAAGGCAAGCACCGAACCGAGCGGGAAAGTCGTGCGGTCCACGGCCAGCGAGACCATCGAACTGAGCGGCGACCCCATGCTGCCCACGGGGCCGGACGTGATGCTGCCGGAAGAGGTTTCCGGCCCTTTGCGGAAAAAGATGTAGCGCTGATTGCGCCGGAGCAGATCGTCGCGCAATTCCGGGTGCTCGCGCAGCCACTGCCGGATGGACTGCATACTCACCTGCCCGGTGGGGATTTCCCCCTGATCGGCGAGATACCGCCCTATGCTCAGGTACGGCTTGCCGTTGGACCCGGCAAAGCGCACGGGCATCTCCTTGCCGTCCTCGAAGCGCAGCCGCCCCGAACCCTGCACCTGCAGGAAAAAAGCGTCCACGGGGTCGGACAGCCATGCCAGTTCCAGCCCCTTGCCGCGCAGGACGCCGGGCCTGCCGTCCAGCCCGTCGATTTCGGCCCTCGTATAATAAGGAACGGGCTTCCCCTTTTCCATGCGGTACACGACGCGCTGGCCGATAAGCTCGCTCTTGAAGCTCCCCAGATTCAGCTCGCGCAGATCCGGCGGCACACGGTACAACGGGGCCGTGTAGCCGGGCTTGCGGGTACGGCTTGCCTTGACGACGGGCTCATAGTATCCCGAAAAGGCAGCGCCATCCTTGAGCTTCACCCAGCGGAACCGCTCCGCCAGCAGGCCGGGTTCGGCGTCGAGACGGGGCAGCAGGGCCTCAAGGCGATCCAGCGTCTTGGCCACATCGCCCCACGTCACCGCCACATCGCCGTGCGCCACCGCGACCTGACCGGGCTCGCGCCCAGCGATATGCGCCCGGCTGGCCCGCAGGGCCGGGGCCAGCTCCTTCCACGAATGCAGGCGCTGCCCGGTGCGATCGAGCTTCCCCGCCAGCACGGCGGCCTGCTCGTCGTTCTCGGGGACAAGATCGCCCGCGACGTCCCGGACCGGAGCTGAGGGAGCGGGAAGGGGAGCCGCGCACCCCGCCAGCAGGCCGAGGGCAAGGACGGCCGCGGCCAGAGCCGCCGTTCCCGCACCGCGTTTTTGTGGAACCTTCAGCAAAGGATGCTGTTCATGCACGATTTTCCCACTCCCGATGTTTGGCTCGCCCACCGCGTCTCCTATGGAGAAACCGATACGATGGGGTATCTCTATTACGCGGAATACCTGCACCTCTTCGAACGTTCCCGCAGCGAGTACATCCGCGAGATGGGCATGAGTTACGCGGAGGTCGAACGCCTCGGCATCATGCTGCCCGTACGCGAAGCCCAGTGCCGCTACAGGCGGCCCGCCCGGTATGACGATCTGATCCATATCCGCGCGGGGATAGCCGAAGTCAGGCGCGCCTCTCTCGTCTTTGTGTACAATGTCATGGACGCCGAGCGCAAGACCCTGCTTGCCGAGGGCATGACTGAACACGCCTGCACCGGACGCGACGGGCGCCCCGTGCGCCCACCGGAATGGTTCGTCAAACTCATGCGCGGGGAACCGTTCCAAATCCCCGAATAAAGCCCTTACCCCAAGCAGAGGGAAGGAGCCGCCTCCAAGAAGCGCCCTTCCCTTTTCTTTCGCCCTTCTTCTCCCCCGTCCCCGCCGCCTTTTCCCAACTCCCCCTCAATGCAGGCATCTTCCCGGGCTCTCTTTGACCGTTTCTCGATATACATTGGCATTTTCTCATGAGACACGGTTATCCAATTCGTCTATCCCTATCTATAAACGCATTATCTCTTTTATCCGGACGGGCTTTTTCCTTTTTACCCTCCAAGAACAGCGGCTTTACCTTAAGCGGCGAACAACACCCTTTATCTTTTTGCGGAAAGAGGGGTCTCCCTTTTTTATGTTTTCACCGGAAACATGCTTTGGCTGTACGGACTGGAACCTCATACCTGAAGGAGTTTCTTATGAAACGGTGGTTCAAAATGCTTACGGGTTCCCTTGCGGTTGTCCTTTTCATCACATTTTCCTGTGCGGCATTCGCGGCGGCCCCGGTCAAACTCCGCACCGCATGGCTTGACGAGCACGAAGCCTTCCTCTGGTATGCCAAAGAAAAAGGGTGGGACAAAGAGGAAGGGCTGGACATCGAAATGCTCCTCTTCTCGTCCGGCATGGCCCAGCTCAACGCCCTTCCCGCAGGGGAGTGGGTACTCGCCGGAACCGGCGCCGTGCCCGGCATGATGGGCGCGCTCCGCTACGGGACGTACACCATCGCCGTCACCAACGACGAATCCTACACCAACGCCCTCCTGCTCCGCCCCGACAGCCCTATCCTCAAGACCAAGGGCTACAACAAAGACTACCCGGAAGTGTACGGACATCCGGATGACGTGCGCGGCAAGACGTTCCTCATCACCACCATGTCCTCCCCCCACTTCACCCTGAGCCACTGGCTCCGCGTGCTCGGCCTCAAGGAAAGCGACGTCACCATCAAGAACATCGATCAGGCGCAGGGCCTCGCGGCGTTCGACAGCGGCATCGGCGACGGCGTCTGCCTGTGGGCACCGCACATGTTCTTCGGTATCGACAAGGGCTGGAAGGTCGCCGGAACCCCCAATACCTGCGGCGTGGGCCTGCCCACCGTGCTCATGGGCGACAAGAAGTTCTGCGACGCCAACCCCGAACTGGTCGCCAAGTTCCTGCGCGTGTTCCTGCGCTCCGCCAACATGCTCCAGAAGGAAGCCCCGGAATCCCTCGCCCCGGAATACTGCCGCTTCTTCCAGGAATTCGTGGGCAAGAGCTTTACGCCGGAAATGGCCGCGCTCGACATCAAGACGCACCCCGTTTTCAATCTTGAAGAACAGCTCGCCCTGTTCGACGGCTCCAAGGGGCAGAGCAAGGCCGCCAAGTGGATGGCCGACATCGCCGAATTTTTCGCCGGCGTGGGCCGGATCACGCCCGACGAGCTGAAGGTGGTCAAGGACGGCTCCTACGCCACCGACAAGTTCCTCAAGCTCGTCAAGCAGCCCATCCCCGACTACAAGTAACATTCCCGGTTTCCCTTTACCCTGCCCTTGCCGGCCCTCCGTAACAGGGGGCCGGCTTGCTTTTTTGGAAATCGGTATGATTCTAACTCTCTGAGCAACCAAACAGTCCCTTTTCGCAAGAAGGGGTTCCATCTTAGCGGTTCGTCTGATAGCATGTGAAAGTTCACCTTTGCATTGCTCCGGGGGGAAGCTTTTTTCCTTGCATTGCATCGGGGCGGGCAAGGAGAAGACCTAGGGGTTCTCCTTTTTCTTTTCTCCAGCCCTGTTGCCCCGTTAGCGTGGATATGTTAGATTTTTTCTCGTGAAGAAGGTCTATTGGTCTTTGAACCACTCTACTGCCGGGAGAATCATGGAAACAATCAATCTTGAAACCACGCGCGACGAAGCGTTTCTTCGCGAGGTGGAAGCAGAAAGCGGTCAGAAGGTGACCAACTGCTACCAGTGTGGAAACTGCACGGCGGGGTGCCCCTGCGGTCCTGAATACGACCTGCAGGTCAGCCAAGTCATGCGGGCCGTCCAGCTCGGTAACAAGGAAATGGCGCTTTCAAGCCGTTCGCTGTGGCTCTGCGTGTCGTGCTCGACCTGTACGTCCCGCTGCCCCAACAACATCGACGTCGCCAAGGTCATGGACGTGCTGCGGCACATGGCCTGGAAGGAAGGCAAGACGAACTACGCCATGGCGTCGTTCTGGCAGTCCTTCCTGACCACCGTCCGCCACTTCGGGCGCACGTACGAACTGGGCGTCATGGCCATGTTCATGGCCCGCACCGGCCGGGTTTTCACCGATGTGGATCTCGCGCCGCGCATCCTGCCCAAGCAAAAGCTGCCCTTCAAACCCCACACCATCGTCGGCAAGGACGCTGTGGCCCGTATCTTCAAGCGTTTCGACGAGCAGCGCAGCGCCGAGGGGGACAAGTAAATGAAACTCGCCTATTACCCCGGCTGTTCTGGTCAGGGGACGTCCGCCGAATACGAACGTTCCACCCGCGCCGTCTGCCGCGCGCTTGAAATCGGCCTCAAGGAAATTTCCGACTGGAGCTGCTGCGGCTCCACGCCGGCCCACGCTTGCGATCACGTGCTCTCCTCCGCGCTTTCCGCGCGCAACCTCGCGCTTGCCGCCGCCGAAGGCGCCGAACGCGTGGGCACGCCCTGCCCGAGCTGCCTCGCCAACCTGAAGACCGCCAAGTACCGTATGCAGGACGAGGCGTTCCGCGATAAGGTCAACGCCCTTCTCGACAATCCCTGCCCCGAAGAGCTGCCCGAAACCGTATCCATCCTCCAGGTCCTGGTGGAGGACTACGGCACCGGCGCCATCGCCGAAAAGGTCAAGAAGCCCCTCGAAGGCATCAAGGTCGCCTGCTACTACGGCTGCCTGATGAGCCGCCCCGCGGACATCATGCAGTTTGACGACGCCGAGAACCCGATGGCCATGGACAACATCATGACCGCCCTCGGCGCCGAAGTCGTGCCTTTCCCCCTGAAGACGGAATGCTGCGGCGCAGCCATGGGCATTCCCCGCCGCGACATCACCGCCCGCCTTACCGGCCGCATCCTTGAACGGGCGCAGGCCTTCGGCGCGGACGCCGTGGTCGTCGCCTGTCCGCTCTGCCACATGAACCTTGACCTGCGCCAGCGTCAGGCCGTGGGCGGAAGCATGAAGATGCCGGTGCTGTATTTTACGCAGCTCATGGGGCTGGCCCTCGGCCTGCCGCATCAGGAACTCGGCTTCGAAAAGCTCTGCGTCAGCCCCGACGAACTTCTGCGGAAGATCGACGCCGCGCAGGCTGCCAAGGCCGCCGCGGCCAAGGCCGATGAAGCCACAGAGGAGGCCAAGGCATGAAAATAGGCGTTTTTATCTGCCACTGCGGATCGAACATCGCCGGGACCGTGGATTGCGGCAAGGTCGCTGAGATCGCCAAAACCTATCCCGATGTGGCCTTCTCCACCGACACCATGTACACCTGCTCGGAACCCGGACAGGAAGAAATCGTCGCCGCCATCAAGGAACACAAGCTTGACGGCGTGGTCGTCGCTTCCTGTGCGCCGCGTATGCACGAGCCCCCCTTCCGCCGCACCGTGGAACGCGCCGGGCTCAACAAGTACATGTTTGAAATGGCCAATATCCGCGAACACGTGTCGTGGATCGGCAAGGACAAGGAAGCCAACACCAACAAGGCCGCGGAACTCGTCCGCATCGCCGTTGAAAAACTGCGCCGCGACAACCCGCTGTTCTCCAAGTCCTTCGAATCCACCAAGCGCGTGCTCGTCATCGGCGGCGGCGTGGCCGGCATCCAGGCCGCCCTCGACTGCGCCGACGCGGGCCTCGACGTGCTCCTCGTGGAACGCGAAAGCCACATCGGCGGCAAGATGGCGAAGCTCGACAAGACCTTCCCCACCGTCGACTGCTCGAGCTGCATCCTCGGCCCCAAGATGGTCGACGTCGCCCAGCATCCCAAAATCACGCTCATGGCCGCTTCCGAAGTGACCAACGTGTCCGGGTATGTGGGCAACTTCACCGTGACCGTGAAGAAGAAGGCCACCTATGTCGACTGGTCCAAGTGCACCGGCTGCGGCGCCTGCATGGACAAGTGCCCCGCCAAGAAGACCCCGGACAAGTTCAACGAGTTCGTCGGCCCCACCACGGCGATCAACATCCCCTTCCCGCAGGCGATCCCCAAGAAGGCCACCATCAACGCCGAATTCTGCCGCAAGCTCACCTCGGGCAAATGCGGCGTGTGCGCCAAGGTGTGCCCCACCGGGGCCATCAACTACGAAATGAAGGATGAGGAAGTCACGGAAACCGTGGGCGCCATCGTTGCCGCCACCGGCTACGACCTCATGGACTGGACGGTCTACGGCGAATACGGCGCGGGCCAGTACCCCGACGTCATCACCTCGCTCCAGTACGAGCGCATCATGTCCGCCTCCGGCCCGACCGGCGGCCACATCAAGCGCCCGTCCGACGGCAAGGAACCCAAGAGCGTCGTGTTCATCCAGTGCGTGGGCTCCCGCGACAAGTCCATCGGCCGCCCCTACTGCTCCGGCTTCTGCTGCATGTACACCGCCAAGCAGGCCGTCCTGACCAAGGACCACATCCCCGACTCGCAGTCCTACGTGTTCTACATGGACATCCGCTCCAACGCGAAGCTCTATGACGAATTCACGCGCCGCGCCGTCGAGGAATACGGCACCCAGTACATCCGCGGCCGCGTGTCCGCCATCCAGCCCGACGGGCACGGGCAGTACATCGTCCGCGGCGCCGACACCCTGCTCGGCAAGCCCGTCGAGGTGAAGGCCGACATGGTCGTGCTCGCCGTGGGCATCGAAGGCTCCAAGGGCGCGAACAAGCTCGCCGAAACCCTGCACATCTCCTACGACGGCTTCGGGTTCTTCATGGAATCCCACTGCAAGCTCCGCCCCGTGGAGACCAACACCGCCGGCGTGTTCCTCGCGGGCGTCGCCCAGGGCCCGAAGGACATCCCGTCCTCCGTCGCGCAGGGCAGCGGCGCCGCCGCCAAGGTGATAGGCCTCCTCTCCAAGCCGCTCCTCGAAAGCGACCCGCAGATCTCCGTCGTGGACATCAAGCGCTGCGTCGGCTGCGGCAAGTGCATCAAGGTGTGCCCGTTCCAGGCCATCGTCGAAAAGGAAATTCGCGGCGAAAAGAAGGCGCAGACCATCGAGGCCGTGTGCCAGGGCTGCGGCCTTTGCACGGCTACCTGCCCGCAGGGCGCCATCCAGCTCTCCCACTTCACTGACAACCAGATCCTTGCGGAGGTAGACGCTCTATGTCGGTTCTGACAGGCAAAGAACTCCGGATCGTAGGCTTCCTCTGCAACTGGTGCTCCTATGGCGGCGCCGACACTGCCGGGGTCGCTCGTTTCACCCAGCCTACGGACCTGCGTATCATCCGCGTCCCCTGTTCGGGCCGCGTCAATCCCCTGTTCCCGCTGAAAGCCCTGCTTTCCGGCGCCGACGGGGTGCTCGTGTCCGGCTGTCACCCGCGTGACTGCCACTATTCGGAAGGCAACTACTACGCCCGCCGCCGCCTCGAAACGCTGAAGGAATTCCTGCCCATCATCGGCATCGATCCCCGCCGCTTCGAGTACACGTGGGTGTCCGCCTCCGAAGGCCAGCGCTGGCAGGCCGTGGTCACCGCGTTCACCGAACGCGTCCACAAGCTCGGACCCGCGCCCAAGTTCGAAGACGCGAAGCCGATGTACGTCATGCCCAACCTTGACCTGCCCGCGCCTCTGCGCCCGCTCGGCTGCGGCGTCAATCCCGCGGCCATGACCGAGCTCAAGGACCAGATCAAGGCCGCGCTCGAAGCCAAGGAAGTGGAATTCGTCATGGGCTGGCAGAAAGGCTTCGACGGCCTGCACGCCACGCCCCTGTACATGCGCAAGCCCGAAGACGTCGAAAAGCTCATCTGGGGCCCGCTCAACGTCCACTCCCTCGCCACTTACCTGCCCCTCTTCAAGGGCAAGAAGGTCGGCATCGTGGTCAAGGGCTGCGACTCCCGCGGCGTCGTGGAACTCCTGCAGGAGAACCTCATCAACCGTGAGGACGTGGTCGTCTTCGGCATGGGCTGCAACGGAACCATCGACATCAACCGCGTGCTCGCCAAGATCGGCGACGTCACCGAGGTCGAATCCGTGACCGGCTCCGGCGCCACCCTCAAAGTCCGCGCCGACGGCAAGGACTACGAGTTCGCCATGCAGGACGTGGCGCAGGACAAATGCCGCGCCTGCACCGTGCCCAACGCCGTCATCCACGATCACTTCGCGGGCTCGCCCACGAACATCCCGGACGGCGCGCAGCCCGCCATGCCCGCCATCATGACCTTCCTCGACGGCTTGAGCCTCGAGGACCGCATGGGCTTCTGGCGGGGCCACATCGACCGCTGCATCCGCTGCTATGCCTGCCGCAACGCCTGCCCCATGTGCGTGTGCCGCGACAACTGCGTGGCGGACAGCCGCGAACCGCATTGGCTCACGCAGGAAGACAGCCCCACGCAGAAGATGTTCTTCCAGCTCATCCACGCGATGCACCTCGCCGGACGATGCACCGGCTGCGGCGAATGCAACCGCGCCTGCCCGATGGGCATCCCGGTCGGAGCCCTCAAGCTCCAGATGGGCCGCGTCGTGAAGAAGCTGTTCGAATACGCGCCCGGCATGGACGTTGACGCCGTGCCGCCGCTGCTCGGCTTCCAGCTGGAAGAAAAGAACATTCACGAACATCACATCGAGGGAGCATAAACGCAATGAGCGCCATACGATTCCTCGCTGCCGACAAGCTGGCCTCGTGGCTGGCCGAAGTGGCGGCATCCCGTCAGGTGCTGGCCCCTCGTCAGGAGGGCAAAGCGGTTGTGTTCCGGCCTCTCGTCGCCGGAGAAACGCCGTCGCTGGCCCGCGCCACCGTATCCCCCAAGGCCGCCGTTTTCCCCGCCTGTGAAACGCTCGTGCATTTCACAGGCACCAAGGACCCGGAAAATCCGGCCAAACTGAACATGAAACTCGACGACACCCCCGACGCTCCGGCCCGGATGGTGTTCGGCTGCCGTTCCTGCGACGCCCGCGGCTTCGCCGTGCTCGACAAGCCGTTCCTCGAAGGCAAGTTCCAGGACGCCTACTACAAGGCCCGCCGCGACAACCTGCTGGTCGTCACCCGGACCTGCGACAGCCCGTGCAGCACCTGCTTCTGCCACTGGACCGGCGGCGGCCCCGCCGATCCCACCGGCTCCGACGTGCTGCTCACGGCCGTGAACGGCGGCTTCGTGCTTGAGGCCGTGTCCGAAAAAGGCGAAGCCTTCCTCGCGTCGACCAAACTCGCCGACGGCTCCGACAAGATGGACGAAGCCAAGGCCGCCCGCGAAAAGGCCGCCGCCAGCCAGCAGCCCGCCCCTGATCTGTCCAAGGCGGCCCGCCGCCTCGAACAGCGTTTCACCGACGTGGACTTCTGGGCGGAACAGACCGCGAAGTGCCTCTCCTGCGGCGCGTGCACCTACATGTGCCCGACCTGCCAGTGCTTCAACATCTCCGACGAGGGCGATCCCCTCGAAGGCCGCCGCCTGCGCAGCTGGGACAACTGCATGTCCCCGCTGTTCACCCGCGAGGCCAGCGGGCACAACCCCCGCACGGCCAAGGCCCTGCGTATGCGCAACCGCGTTTCGCACAAGTACTGGTACGCTCCCGACTACAGCGACGGGCGTTTCGCCTGCACGGGCTGCGGTCGGTGCATCAAGCAGTGCCCGGTGTCGCTGGACATCCGTGAAATTGTCCTCAACGCCATCGCGGATGACGCGGAAGCCAAATAAGGAGTCTGAACATGGCAGGGACGCACAATCCCCTTCTGCCTGAAATGGCGACCGTCATCGAAACCGTGCAGGAAACGCACAACATCAAAACGTTCCGCGTGCGTTTCGATGATGAAGAAAAAATGAAAAACTTCACCTTCCAGCCCGGACAGGTGGGGCAGCTCTCCGTTTTCGGCGTGGGCGAGTCGACCTTCGTGATCAACTCTTCCCCCACCCGGATGGATTACCTCCAGTTCTCCGTGATGAAGGCCGGCGAAAACACCGCCGCCCTCCACAAGCTCAATGCCGGCGACAAGATCGGCGTGCGCGCCCCGCTCGGCAACTGGTTCCCCTACGAGCAGTGGAAGGGCAAGAACGTCTTCTTCATCGGCGGCGGCATCGGCATGGCCCCCATCCGCACCATCATGGTGTACCTGCTGGACAACCGCAAGGATTACGGCGACATCAGCCTGCTGTACGGCGCCAAGACCCCTGCGGACCTGTCCTTCCAGTCCGACATGCCCGAGTGGCTGGAGCGCAAAGACCTGAACGTCACCCTGACCATCGACAACCCCGCCGACGGCTGGGAGCACAAGGTCGGCCTCATCCCTAACGTGCTCAAGGAAATCGGCCCCAAGCCCAAGAACACCATCGCCGTGCTCTGCGGCCCGCCGATCATGATCAAGTTCACCCTCGCGGCCCTCGTCGAACTGGGCTTCCCGGATGACCAGATCTACACCACGCTGGAAAAACGCATGAAGTGCGGCATCGGCATCTGCGGGCGCTGCAACATCGGCGGCAAGCTCGTCTGCGTCGACGGCCCCGTATTCTCCAACAAGCAGCTCAAGGAACTCCCGCCCGAGCTGTAGGATGGTTGAATAAATCGGGGAGGGGGAAGGGACCCTTTTGAAAAAGGGCTCCCTTCCCCCTCC
>ENA-UEOL01002106-UEOL01002106.1-human-gut-metagenome-genome-assembly--contig:-NODE-2106-length-11623-cov-3.085917_pt1 | contig 11623 bp, 7 predicted proteins | sample MGYA00242884_ERZ507884 | MGnify/ENA primary metagenome ERZ507884 (study PRJEB26167, sample SAMN06115417) | human gut metagenome | host: Homo sapiens | place: China:Chongqing | collected 2015-03-06... | reverse complement strand
GCATTGAATTTTGCAAAGAAAGGAAACGACGGCAAGCTTATTATCGCCGAGGGCTATATGGATGTCATAGCCCTGCATCAGGCGGGCTTCACAAATGCCGTCGCCTGCCTCGGTACCGCGCTGACAAAAGAGCAGGCGAATCTGCTCTCACGCTATGCGGATGAGATAATCCTCTCGTATGACGCCGATGAGGCGGGTCAGAAGGCTACCGCCCGCGCGCTCGGAATATTCGGCACCACGGGTATGGAGATAAAAGTTCTGCGTCTGACCGGTGGCAAGGATCCCGACGAGATAATCAAAAAATACGGCGCTCAGCGCTTCCGCGATATCATAAACGGCGCGGCGAACGACACTGAGTACAGACTCCTTCGGGCGCGTCAGGGGATAGACCTGTCCACCGACGACGGAAAGGTGAAATATCTTTCCGCGGCGACGGAGGTGCTCGCGGGGATACCGAGCCCTGTCGAAGTCGATGTCTATGCCTCGCGCCTTGCGAATGAGCTCGGCGTGGACAAGCTCGCTATCGAATCGCAGGTGAAATATAATAAGCGCGAGGGGCTCAGAAAACGCCGCATGGCTCAGCGCGAGCAGGATCAGAAGCGCCTGCTGATAAACGGACAGAACACAAAGAACCCGGAGCGCTCCCAGCATCTGCGCGCCGCAAAGGCGGAGGAGACGCTGATAGCCTCGCTCATGCGGAACCCGGATTTCTATAACAAGCTCAAGGACGAGCTGTCCGCGGATTATTTCGTCACCGCGCTCAACAGACGCATCTTTTCGGTCATTCTTTCGCGCCTTGACGAGGGCGGCAACACCGAACCGTATTTCCTCTCGTCCGAGTTCACTCCCGATGAGATGGACGAGGTCGAGCGCATATTCCGCTCTGCGGCTCAGCTGAGCAACACCGTCGAAGAGTGCGCCGACTGTATAAAAATACTCAAAGAGGAAAAAAATAAGCCGGAGAGCATAAAAGCCTCCGAACTGAGCGACGACGATTTCGCAAAGCTGTTCAGACCCGATAAACAGGATTGATATTCTGCTTTGGGTCATGACATAAAAGACCGACTCAATATGCAACATAAAGAGAAGGAGACAGAGAAGTAATGGATGGTATCGAAAAAAGACCGGCGGTGAAAGCCCTTATTGAAAAGGGTAAAGCCGCAGGCAAGCTGACCACCCAGGAGATCGACACGGTAATAGTCGATATGGATCTTGATATTGAGGATCTCGATAAGCTCTATGAGTCTATCGAGGCGCAGAATATCGAGATAATCGATGACCTGTCGATGCTGGATGTGGATGATGTCAACTTCGATCTGGGCGAGACTCCCAAACCGACCGCTGACACCGCAGGAGTCACCGATGATAAGAACATCACTATCGACGACCCCGTCAAGGTCTATCTCAAGGAGATAGGCAAAGTGCCGCTGCTCACTCCCGAGGAGGAGATTGAGCTTGCAATCAGAATAGGCGACAACGACCCCGCCGCAAAGCGCAGACTGACCGAGGCAAACCTCAGACTTGTTGTCAGTATCGCAAAGCGTTATGTCGGCAGAGGTATGCAGTTTCTCGATCTTATTCAGGAGGGCAACCTCGGACTTATCAAGGCTGTTGACAAGTTCGATTACACAAAGGGCTTCAAATTCTCGACCTATGCCACATGGTGGATAAGGCAGGCGATAACCCGCGCCATAGCCGATCAGGCGAGGACGATAAGAATCCCCGTTCACATGGTCGAGACCATAAATAAGGTCAAGAAGACCAACAGCCAGCTGCTGCACAAGAACGGCAGAGATCCCACGGCGGAGGAAATCGCCGAGGTGCTCGATATGCCCGTTGACAAGGTGCGCGAGATAATGCGCGTGGCCCAGGAGCCTGTCTCCCTTGAGACTCCCATCGGCGAGGAGGAGGACAGCCATCTCGGCGACTTCATCCCCGATGACGACGCTCCCGCCCCGGCAGACGCCGCTTCGGCGACTCTGCTCAAGGAGGAGCTTGCCCATGTGCTCAAGACCCTCACTCCCCGTGAGGAGCGAGTGCTCTCGATGCGCTTCGGACTCACCGACGGCCATCCTCACACCCTTGAGGAAGTCGGCAAGGAGTTCAACGTTACCCGTGAACGTATCCGTCAGATCGAGGCAAAGGCTCTGCGCAAGCTCCGTCACCCGACGAGAAGCAAGAAGCTCAGGGACTACGTCGAATAATTAAACAATCAAAAAAACCAGCCGCAAGCGTAAAAAACTTGCGGCTGGTTTTATTTTTATCTTTTGTATTTCGCCAGCAGACCTTCAAGGTTCTTGTGGAGTATCTTCTCCCTGTCCTCGTCGCTCAGCGGCAGGGACATAAATGTTTCAAGCTCCTTCTTGACGTTCCACATCGGGTAGTCCGAGCCAAAGAAGATTTTGTCCGTGCCGAAGATGTGAATCATCTCCATTATCCTCTCCGGGCTCATCGCGTAGAAGCTGCTCGATGAGTCAACATATACTCCCGCTTCAGAAAGCTCCTTTGAGCCGTAGCCCCATTCCGACCATGCGCCGAAATGCGCTGCGATTATGTCGAGCTTCGGGAACTTTTCGAGGACTTTTATTATCTTCGTCGGCTTTGAATATTGCGTGCGGTAGTCGCCGGTGTGAAAGAGTATCGGCAGTCTGCCCTCGAGCACTTCGTACATGCGCATCGCCTCGGGCGCGTCTATGTCGAACTCCTGAAAATCAGGGTGCAGCTTTATTCCCGAGAGTCCGAGCTCTATCGCCTCGTCAACGATTTCCGGTATCTCGTCGCCACATCCGGGGTGGAGCGTCGCAAAGCCGATGAATCGGTCGGGGTGCTCCGATACGCTCTTTGCAATGAACGAATTTATCGAGCGTACCTGGTGCGGTGTCGTCGCGACCGAGTGAACAAGAAATTTGTCAACTCCGCTTCGTCGCCGACCTTGAGAAGCATGTCGACCGTGCCGTCGAGGTCCATGTCGATGTCGTAGAAATCGCCGATGCTGCGCGCCGCCTTTCTGGCGAGCTTGTCCGGGTATATATGTGCGTGGCTGTCTATTATCATTTTTACATCTCCAGTGTGTTGAAACTTATTTTATGCGCGTCAGTTTACCCCTCACTGCGTGATAGTTTATCTCTCCAAGCGCGAATATCGGCGCGTCGCTTTTGAGAGAGTCCGAAAACACTTTCTCAAATTTCGCGCCGGGCATCGCCTCGTTTATTCTTATAACCTTTTCGCTGTCTTTGCAGTTGAGCCCGGTCATCTGCCCGTGTGCGGGTCAAGGCGCGTGGCGATGAGCGTGTGTATTTTGTACTTTTCGCATATCGGACGCAGCAGGAACTCGGGCGACGCCGAGCAGACGACTGCGGGGAGATCGCGGTTCTCCGGGCGGAAGAACGGATATATTCTCTTTTCGTTCTTCTCCCAGAACTTTTTGACCATCTTTTCCGTGTTCACAAAGCGCAGAAAGCAGAAGAATCTGCCCTTCATCTTGTCGCCGCCTATCTTCAAAAAGAAGCAGGCGAGGCAGACGAGCTGATAGGGAAGAATGACTATCAGCCACGGGTGCCTTACAAGGCAGAAGAGATAGAACACGCTCTCCGAGTCAACGGGGAAAACGGTCTTGTCAAAATCATAGAGGTCGAATTTCATTTTACAACTCCTTAAAGCTCAACTGTGAGCGTGCTGCCGTCAAGCTCATGGACGGTCTTCTTGCCGTCGTATACTATATTAGCCTTGCCTTTTCCGGTGAGCGAATATGAAGTCAGCTTGCCTTTGCTCCAGGCCATATCGACTTTTATGTTGCCCTTTGCAAGCAGACCGCGGACGCTGCCTTCGCTCCACTTGTCGGGGAGAGCGGGCAGAAGATAAATCTTTCCGTCAAAGCAGTCGAGCAGCATCTCGCAGACTCCGCTGACCGCGCCGAAGTTTCCGTCTATCTGGAAAGGCGGGTGCGCGTCAAAGAGATTTTCGTATGTGCCGCCGCCGTGGGAGTAGTTCATGCCGGTTGAAGCCTTGAATCTCAGCTGCTGATCGAAGAGCTTCAATGCGTGGTTGCCGTCGCGCAGACGCGCCCAGAAGTTTATCTTCCAGCCGAGGCTCCAGCCCGTGCCGTCGTCGCCTCTTATTTTGAGCGAGCGTCTGCAAGCGTCCGCAAGCTCGGGCGTGCCGTCTGCTGTTATCAGATGCGCGGGGTGCAGACCGTAGAGCATCGAGCAGTGGCGGTGGTGTATCTCCGATTCTTTCTCTTCGTTGTACCACTCAAGAAGCTGACCCTTTTTGCCGATTCTGAACGGCAGCATATTTTTAAGCTTGTCTTTGAGAATTTCTGCAAACTCCTTGTCCTCGCCGAGGATATCGGAAGCCTTGATGCAGTTTTCAAACAGCTCGCGGATTATGCTCATCGTCATTGTCGTCGTCTGCGAAACGGCGCAGTTGCTGCCGTTTAGGACGAAGTTGTTCTCGGGCGAGGTCGAGGGCGCGGCGATGAGATAGCCGTCCTTGTCCTCAACGAGATAGTCGCAGTAGAATTCCGCGCTCTTTTTCATTATCGGATAGGCGGTCTCGCGCAGATATTTTTCGTCCATGGTGTATTCGTAGTGGGCAAAAATATGCTCGCAGAACCAGCCGGGCGACATCGGCCAGAATGCCCATACGGCGCATCCGCCGACGGGGGTCGTCATTCTCCAGATGTCAACATTGTGATGCGCGACAAAGCCGTGCATGCCGTACATCTCTTTTGCCGTGCGCTCGCCCGCGACGGACAGATCTCGCACCATCTCTATCAGCGGCTCGTTGACCTCCGGCATGTTGCAGGGGAGAACGGGCCAGTAGTTCATCTCGGTGTTTATGTTTACAGTGTAGTTTGAGTGCCACGGCGGGCAGAGCTTCTCGTTCCAGATGCCCTGAAGCGTCGATGGCTGCGAGCCGGGGCGCGACGAGGATATCGCGAGATAGCGCCCGAAGTTGAACAGCAGGGTGTAGAGAGCGATGTCATTCTTGTCTTTCTTGAAATTGCGTAGACGCTTGCCGGTCGGTATGTTGCCTTTGCCGTTCGAGCCTATGTCGAGCTCAACTCTCGAATAGAGCGCGCGGTAGTCGGCGATGTGCGCTGATTTGACCGCTTCGTAATCGAAATCTTTCGAGAGTCTCTCGATGCAGGGCTCAAGGTGCGGCTTGCCGTTTGTGAAAGCGTTGTTCTGCCAGCCGTTGAAGCTCGTCTCTGCGGTGAGATAGAGCGTGACGACCGTCGCGCCGGTTATCTTTATTCCCTTGCCGCTTATATGCTTTTTGCCGTCCGTGTCGGCTTTCACGGCGCAGGTGAAGAGCATACCGCGCTCGCTGTCGACTTTCGAATAGCTCTGCTTATCCGACTGACCGTTCGTGTTGTGCTCGCTCGGCGCTTCGCCGCTCATGACGAGCAGACCGCTCTGCGACTTGACTTTGTGATGAAGCTGGCATTTGAGGCTCGCTGTGACATCAAACTTGCCGTTTTCGCAGATGAGGCGGACTGCGATAACTTTATCGGGATGCGACGCAAACAGCTCGCGGCGCATGATGCGCTTGCCCTGCCTGTAGCTGACAGAGGCGATCGCCGTGTCAAGATCGAGCGAGCGGATATAATCTGACTTGCGGTCGGAGCCGTCGAATGTCAGAACGAGGTCGCCCAGGGGCAGGTATGCCTGGCTCCATGTGCTCATGAAGTCGGATTCTATAATATCCTGCGACTCGCGCAGCTTTCCGTCGAGCGCGAGTGCGCGGGCTTTCTGAAAAGCTTCGAGCGAACCGGGGCGTATAGTGTTCTTCGGGTGCCCCGTCCAAAGCTCGTCGTGGTTCAAAGAGACGGTCTCTTCCTCTACTTTGCCGTATATCATGCCGCCGAGCGTTCCGTTGCCGATTGGCAGCGCCTGAGTCCAGGCGGAGGCGGGCTTGTCATACCAAAGAAATGATGAATCCTTCATTTTTTAGCTCCTTATTTAAGAAGTAATAGACTAATAGATTATAAAAAAAATCGGGCTTTAAGTCAATGCTTTTAAGAAAATGCAGGAAACCCTGCAATTTTTGCTCTGCCGTCTTGCATTTTTATGTGGCTGTATGCTAAAATCATGTTACATATGTAAACGGAATAAGGTGAATATCCAATATGACAAAACAGCTGCTTTCAAAAATAGAGGGCTGTTACTCTTCCATGTCCAAGGGACATAAGCGGATAACCGACTACATAACCGAAAACTACGACAAGGCGGCGTTCATGACCGCGGCGAAGCTCGGCGACGCGGTCGGCGTGAGCGAATCGACTGTCGTCAGATTCGCGTCCGAGCTCGGCTTTTCGGGCTATCCTCAGCTTCAGAAGACCCTGCAGGAGGTAGTCAAGAGCAGACTGACGAGCGTTCAGCGCATGGAGGCGGCGGGCGGCGAAGATATGCTCGAACACGCGTTTTCTTCCGATATCGATACGATAAAGGCGACCCGCGAGAGCATTTCGCGCGAGGCGTTCAACGCGAGCGTCGAGGCGATAAACCGCGCGAAGCATATCTATGTCCTCGGCGTGCGCAGTGCGGCATCGCTTGCAAGCTTTGCGGCGTTCTATCTCAATTTTGTCTATGACAGCGTGACCCTTATTGAACCCGCCGGAACGGGCGAGGCGTTCGATCAGGCGTTCAGAATCAACAAGGACGATGTCTGCATCGCGATAAGCTTCCCGAGATATTCAAAGCAGACGATAAATATGCTGCGCTTTATCTCCGACAGGGGAGCGACGGTTATCTCCGTTACCGACAGCGAAAATTCGCCGATAGCGCAGTTTGCGACCCATCTTCTCCTCGCGCGCAGCAGCATGGTTTCGTTTGTCGATTCTCTCGTTGCTCCGCTGAGTCTTATCAACGCGCTGATAGCGGCGGCGGCGAGCGAAAAGAGCGGCGAGGTCTACAGCAATCTCAGCTCGCTCGAAAATATCTGGGACGAGTATCAGATATACCAGACCCACGAGGACGAGTAAATTTTTCAAAAAGAGGTAAATTATGCCTGAAGTGCTTGTAATAGGCGGCGGAGCGGCGGGACTTATGGCGGCCGTCACCGCAGCAAAAAACGGCGGCAAAGTCGTTCTGCTTGAACGCAACGAAAAAGTCGGCCGCAAAATAATGATAACGGGAAAGGGCAGATGCAATGTCACAAATGACTGCGCAGATCTCAATGCCCTCATCTCGGCTGTGCCGGTCAACGGCAGATTTCTTTACAGCGCGTTTTCGCGTTTCATGCCAACGGATACAATGAATTTCTTCGAGTCTCAGCGCGTGCCGCTCAAGACCGAACGCGGCAACCGCGTTTTCCCCGAGTCGGACAGAGCGTCCGATATAGTCGACGCGCTCTTCTTTGCGGCGAAGCACGCGGGCGTCGATATAGTGACAGGCAGGGCAAAGGAACTCATAATCGAGTCCGGTAAAGTTCGCAGCGCGATACTTCATTCCGGCGAGCGGATATATGCCGACAGGGTGATAGTCGCCACCGGCGGCAGGTCTTATCCCCAGACGGGCTCAACAGGCGACGGATATGAACTCGCAAAACAGGCGGGGCACACCGTGACCCCGATAAAGCCGTCGCTCGTTCCGCTCGAAGCGCACGAGGGCTTCTGCTCGCGGCTTCAGGGACTGTCGCTGAGAAATGTTTCGATAACTGTTGAGGATACGAAAACCGGGAAGCACATCTATTCCGATTTCGGCGAGATGCTGTTTACACATTTCGGCGTGTCGGGCCCGATGATACTCTCCGCGAGCTCGCATATGCGTCAGATGGAACGGGGGAGATATAAAATTGTTATCGACCTCAAGCCCGCGCTTTCGGAGCAGCAGCTCGATGCGCGCGTCCTGCGCGATTTCAGCGAGAACAACAACCGCAATTTTATAAACGCGCTCAACTTCCTGCTCCCCAAAAAGCTCGTGCCCGTCATAGTCTCTCTCTCGGGCATACCCATGGACACAAAGGTCAATTCCGTCACTCGCGAACAGCGCGCGAAGCTCGTTTATCTGCTCAAGCATTTCACTGTTACGATAACTGACTTTCGCCCGATCGAAGAGGCGGTTGTCACCTCCGGCGGCGTAAAGACCTCGGAGATAGACCCGAAAACGATGCAGTCGAAGCTCATAGACGGTCTGTATTTTGCGGGCGAAGTTATAGATGTCGATGCCTACACGGGCGGATTCAATTTGCAGATAGCGTTCTCGACCGGACATCTTGCCGGAGAGAGTGCGGCTCAAGAAAGAAAGCACGAAAGGAAAATCTCTAGGTCAATAAATGTTGCAAGCGACGGCCCCGCAGGAGCGGGCAAGAGCACAATATCACGCCGCGCGGCTCAGGCGCTCGGCTTTATCTATGTCGATACCGGCGCGCTTTACCGCACCGTCGGACTCAACGCACTGCGCCGCGGAGTCAACCTTGAAAACCCCGAGGCTATCGCCGAGAGCGTCAAGGGCATATCGGTTGAACTCAAATATGAAAACGGCGAGCAGGCAGTGTTTTTAAACGGCGAGAATGTCTCGGCGTTCATCAGAACTCCCGAAGCGTCGATGGCGGCCTCGAAGGTCTCGGCGGTGCCCGCAGTCCGCGAGTTCCTTTTCGGTCTCCAGCAGGATATCGCCGCCAAAAACGACTGCGTCATGGACGGACGCGATATCGGAACCGTTGTTCTGCCCCACGCGCAGGTCAAGATATTCCTCACTGCTTCCGCCGAGGAGCGTGCGCGCCGCCGCTATAAAGAGCTCATAGAAAAGGGCGAAAAGGTCGAATACGAAAATGTGCTTGCAGAAATGAAGCAAAGGGATTATAATGATTCCAATCGGGCTATCGCTCCGCTCAGAGCCGCGCCCGACGCCATAACGGTCGATACGACGGAGCTTTCGCTCGACGAGTCGATAGAGAAAATAAAAAATGTTATTAAGGAGAATCTTTGATGGAACCGAAGATTAAAGGTAAAGCGTTTAACTACAACGATACCAGAGACAGAAAATTTTATGACGTTTTCGTTTGGATGTTTCATCCGCTCGCAAAGATTGTCTTCAAGACGCAGTATATCGGACGCGAAAACGTGCCGAGAACGGGCAGTCTTATAATTGCCTCGAACCATCGCAACTCATACGATCCCGGTCTCATTGCTGCGGCGAGAGTCCGCAAGATCCACTACATGGCGAAGCTCGAGCTGTTCAATCTCAATAAGCTCGCTTCGTGGATGCTCCGCCACCTGAATGCGTTCCCGATAAGCCGCGGAACGGGCGACCAGCGTTCGCTCAACTATGCTATCCGCCTTGTCGAAGAGGGCAAGGTCCTCGGTATATTCCCCGAGGGTACGCGCTCGAAGGATCCCGACGGCAAGATGCTGCCGCCCAAAGCAGGCATCGCGCTTATAGCCAAGGCCACCCATGCCGATGTTCTGCCCGCATGCATTTATTTTGAGGGCAAGAGCAAGTTCCGCAAGAAGATAACCGTTCGCTTCGGCGAGGTCATTCCCTATGAGGAGCTCGGACTTACGGACGAATCAAATATGAGTGAGATAAAGGACGCTTCCAGACTTGTCATGGGCAAGATAGGGGAGCTGCTTGAAAAGGGTCATGAAAAGGATTGAGGTTGCAAAAACGGCGGGCTTCTGCTTCGGGGTCAACCGCGCGGTCGAGATGACATATAAGCTCGTTGACAGCGGAAAAAAAGTCGCTACTTTCGGTCCCCTGATACATAACCCGGTCGTTATAGAAGATCTTGAGAAAAAGGGTGTTAGGGTGATAAACTCGCCCATAGAAGCGTCCGCCGATACTACCGTCGTCGTCCGCACCCACGGAGTCGGCGCGAGTGTCTACCGCAGCCTTGAGGCTACGGGCGCCGATATCTGCGACGCGACCTGCCCGTTCGTCAAGAAAATACACAGGATAGTCGGCGAGAATTCATCGCCCGATATCCCCGTGCTCATCGCCGGAGACAGCGGTCATCCCGAGGTCATCGGCATTATGGGTCACTGCCGCGGCGAGTGCTTCACTTTCCGCAACGCCGAAGAACTCCGTGAAATTTTCGAAAATCATCCGGAATATTCCAGGAAGAAAATAACGGTCGTCTCACAGACCACTTTCAGCGTAAAAGAATGGCAGGAATCCCTAAAAATAATAAAAATACTATGTACAAATGCAAATGTTTTTGATACAATATGTAATGCTACGCAGGATAGGCAGAAAGAGGCTTCCGAGCTGTCGCAGCGGGTCGATATGATGATCATCATCGGCGGCTCGCAGAGTTCCAACACGGCAAAGCTCAAGGGAGTGTGCGAAAAAAACTGCCAGACTTATCTTGTGGAGCGCGCAGCGGATGTTAAAAATATCGATTTCTCCGCCTGCGATGTTGTCGGCGTTACTGCAGGGGCATCAACCCCTGCGTGCATAATAAAGGAGGTACTTTGTAACATGTCCGAAATTCTTAACGAACAATCCAAAGAGCTTGAGGAAGGCGCAGTCGAGCGTAAGACCGATGTCGCTGAGGCGGCTGCCGGTGAGCTCGAGGAGAGCGCAGCTTCCGCACAGCCGGCGGAGGAGGTGCCTTCCGAAGAAGCAGACGAGCAGGACTTCTCCAAGGCTCTTGAGGAGTCTCTCAACAGCATGAACAACGACCAGAAGGTCACCGGTATCGTCATGGGCTTCTCGCCCACAGAGATCCAGGTCGACATCGGCAGAAAGCATGCCGGCTATGTCCCCATGGACGAGTACAGCGCAGATCCTGCCGCTGACCCGAAGAAGGAGCTCAAGATAGGCGACGAGATCGGCCTTATCATCATGAAGACCAACGATGCAGAGGGCACCGTTATGCTTTCCAAGCGCCGTTATGACGCTATGCAGGCATGGCGCGATATCGCTGACGCAGCTGAGACCGATAAGGTTTTCGAAGGCGTTGTCACCGATGTTGTCAAGGGCGGCGTTATCGCTGTTACCGACGGCGTTCGCGTTTTCATCCCCGGTTCTCTTGCAACCGCATCGCGCAGCGAGTCTCTTGACAGCCTTCTGAGAAAGAACGTCAAGTTCCGCATCATCGAGGTCAACAACTACAAGAGAAGAGCTGTCGGCTCCATCCGTGCCGTACTCAAGGAGGAGAGAAAGGCCGCTGAGGAAGCTTTCTGGGCACAGGCTGAGGTCGGTCAGAAGTATACCGGCACCGTCAAGTCTCTTACCAACTACGGCGCATTCGTCGACATCGGCGGCGTGGACGGCATGGTTCACATCTCCGAGCTTTCCTGGAAGCGCATCAAGCATCCGTCGGATGTCCTGAAGGTCGGCGACGTTATCGATGTCTACATAAAGGCTCTCGATCCCGAGAAGAAAAAGATTTCTCTGGGCTACAGAAAAGACGAGGACAATCCGTGGGAGATCCTTCGCAAGAACTATCCCGAGGGAACCGTTATCGACGCTGAGATAGTCAGCCTTACCGATTTCGGCGCATTCGCAAGAGTTATCCCCGGCATTGACGGTCTTATCCACATTTCTCAGATAGCGGATCGCCGCATCGAGAAGCCCTCCGACGTTCTCAAGGTCGGCGATAAGGTTCAGGCGAAGATCATCGGCATCGACTTCGACAAGAAGCGCGTCATCCTTTCAATCAGAGCTATGCT
>ENA-UEOL01002093-UEOL01002093.1-human-gut-metagenome-genome-assembly--contig:-NODE-2093-length-11666-cov-9.921305_pt1 | contig 11666 bp, 13 predicted proteins | sample MGYA00242884_ERZ507884 | MGnify/ENA primary metagenome ERZ507884 (study PRJEB26167, sample SAMN06115417) | human gut metagenome | host: Homo sapiens | place: China:Chongqing | collected 2015-03-06... | reverse complement strand
AGAAAAATTGATTTTCTCTAATGTGTTATTTTACTGAAATATCTCCTTTTTCTCTATGCGTTTCATTTCGGCTTCGATGATGTCGAGCGCGTCCTGCTTGATGCGGCGGTAATTCTCCTTGATCTTTTCCTGCATGATGTCCCGTCCGTCAGCGTCGAGGAACGACGATATTTCGGGTATGGGTTTGTACTCCGCCATTTCTTTTTTCACGGCCTCGTTGTCCACGACGATCCGGGCATGGAAAATCTTCTGCTCGATCTCCTCTCCGAAGTTGTCGCTCACGGCTCCGACGAACACGCCCTGCGAGAGCGTCGAGATTTTCGACGCAGGGATAAGACTGTCGAGCTGGGTGTTTATCGACGTCGAGGTATCGCTACGGTTGATGCTTACGGACTGGCGTTTCTGCACGATCTTTCCGAATCGTTCGGAGAGCGTCCGGGCCGTTTCTCCTACGACCTGCCCGCTGAAGATATTGCCTACGGTATTCTGAATCACGGCGGCTTCCTTGTCTCCGTAGTCGCGCTTTAGCTGGCTGAAATCCTGAAAACCCAGACACACGGCGACCTTGTTGGAACGCGCCGTTGCGATCAGGTTATCCAGCCCCCGGAAATAGATCGTCGGCAGCTCGTCGATCACCACGCAACTTTTGAGCTGCTTCTTGCGGTTTATCAGTTTGACGATGCGCGAATTATACAATCCGAGCGCCGCGCCGTATATGTTCTGCCTGTCGGGATTGTTTCCCACGCAAAGAATCTTCGGTTCCTCGGGGTTGTTGATGTCGAGTGTAAAGTCATCTCCCGACATGACCCAGTAGAGTTGCGGTGAGATCATGCGCGAGAGGGGAATCTTCGCCGAGGCGATCTGCCCCATCAGCTGCTCTGCGGCTCCACCTTTCCATGCATCCACGAAGGGCGAAAGATAGTTCTCCAACTCCTCGTGAGCCATCAATACGGTGAATAACTCCTCGTAGGGTTTGTTCAGCAGTTCGATGGCATGGGGAAAGGTACAGTATTTTCCGCCGTCGTAAATCTTCAGGAACCAGATGATCGCCGCGAGCAGCACGATCGGCGATTCGACGAAGAAATCTCCCTGCTTCTGTATCCACGAACGGTTGAGATTGAGCATGATGACATAGCTGGCCTCGTATGCGTCGGTGATGTCGGACATGAGATTCGGCGCGAGCGGATTGCATCGGTGCGAACGGCGCGGATCGTCGAAATTTATGACATAGAATCTCGGCGGCGTCGCTCCGTAAGCCTTGAGGTTCTTGCGCAAATGGTTGTAAGCGATAACCGACAGGTCGTCGAACTTGAAGTCGTAGACGTAGAGCGCATATCCCTTTTCGATGGCCTGCTTGATGTAGTTGTTGATGAGGGCATAGGATTTTCCCGAGCCGGGCGTTCCTAAAACGATACTCGCCCGGAAGGGATTCACGACGTTGATCCATCCGCTGTGCCTGCGTCTCCGGAAGACGAACTCGGTCGGGAAGTTGAACGAATCGTCGTTTTTCAGCAGACGTGTCTCCTGCATGAAACTCTCGTTTTCGGCATTGAACGGATCATCCGTCATACGGTTTTTCAGCAGACGGCTGCTCCATAGCCCGGCCGCCAGCATTCCGAGGAATCCCGCCAGCAGCGTTGCCGTATAAAGCGCCGCCCGCAGGGTCGTAGCGACATTCATCCCGAGCAGCCAGCCGTTTCCGTAGAATAGCAGTATGCCGATGCCGCCTGCCACGGCGATATGCTTCCACGATATTTTCTCGTCCTTCACGCCACGGTTTCCCATGCACGACAATGCGAGAAATACCGTGCAGAAGAGTTTGGTGCAGAGCGGCGATGAGAACAAGGCAGCCGTCCGCTGGAAATTTTGCAGGATGCGGTCTGCGACGGAAATCGTTCATCCCGTCTGCGCAAACCACTCGTAACAGAACCAGTAAATGTGAATGGCGAGAAACAGAAAGCTGATCGCCCGCATGAAATCCGCGACTTTGGCCAAGCCGCGCAGATCGTCTTCTTCTTGCATGATCGTAACGTATCGAGGTTGTTAAATTCTTTTCCGGATTTTCCGCCGCCGCTTCTTCCTGCGGGGGAAGAGCCGGTATTCGGGAGCTGTTTCCCACTCCTTTTCGGGCGTATATTCCATGAGTTCGCCTATTACGTCGGGCATCGAAACGTAATGGGTATCAATGTACTCCTCGAACTCTTCGACCGAAGATAGTCCCGGCAGGGGCGGTTCGAGGGGCGGCAACGGCCGTAACTCTTCCGGCATGGGTGTGGACGACTCTTGCTCCCGACCGTTGAACCACGCCTCGAAAGCGTTGGCCGCATACTCCTTTCCGAGCCGGGAGCCGTTGAACACCTGATGTGTCGTGCGGTCGATGAAGGTGACTCCGTAAATCCGCCCGGCATCGTTCTCCCGGAAAACTGCGTCGATACCGTTCTCCCGAAGTTCGGCCGTGAACTCCTTGCGGTTGCGGCTTCCGCTCCGGGCGTGGTCGATTTCGCGGCGTGTGCGGTCGAGCGTTTCGGGATGTTGCCGAAGCCGTTGTTTCGAGGCGTCGAATTTTTCTTCCAGCGCCTTCCATCCGAAAAAATCGCCCAGCCGGGACGCTTTGACCGCCGCTCCCGTGCGCTGCCCGTCGTCATCGAGCACGTGGTAAACGAGCCCCCGATATGGTCTGCCTCGCACGTCGCCTCGGATCTCTTCGGCTGCGACGCCATAGCGTTCGAGCAGCGTGTTGAACTCCGCGAGGGACTGGAATCCGTACTGCTGTTTGAGCGTCATCACGACGTTGCGCAGCTGATGCTTCAGATCGCTCCGAAGGTAATCGACCCGGTGCAATTCTTCCGGTTCTGTTTGCACGCCGCCGTCTTCGGGCACATGCAGGCCGTACTCGTGTTCCAACTCCCTGCAAACCGCCATGGCGCGCCGCAGTTCGTTGTTGTGGTCGATCTTCCGGCCCTGCTCGTCCACCCTCACCGAGACGACGTGCATGTGTCGCCGTGCGATGTCTTCGTGCAGAAAGACGACGTAGGGCTGGCGGCCGTATCCCATACGTTCCATGAACTCGGCGGCAAGTCGCGTGAGCTGCGCTTCCGAAAGCCGGTCTTCGGGCGAGGGGTTGAGCGAGAAATGCACGACCGGTTTTCGGACACGGGGATTGAGCGCCGTGTAGTACCCGAAAGCTTCCGCACACTCCTCGATACTGAACCTGCCGTCGCTGCGTTCGGGTATTCCCTGCATGTATAATATCCGGCCTTCGCCGGCTTCGACCTTAATGCGGTTATACTGAAGTACGCCGTAGACGTTGGCCCCGGAGTTTACTTTCGGCACCATTGCAGCAGCTCCTTCGTAAGTTCGACGACCGCCTTCACGAGTTGTTCCAGCCGTTGCGTTTCGAGCGTCAGACGGTAGAGATAGGCCAACGCTTTCTTATCGCCGAAGGTCATGTGCATGGCTTTGACGCACTGGTTGTAGTTCACCCCGATAGCCCGGAACTGGGCGTAAAATCCCGTCAGCCGGACATAGAAATCGTAGGTGTTCTTGTCTCGGACAACGACCGTAAAAGGTCATCCGAAGATGCGGTGGCAGATGAAATCGGCTTTATTTTTCATTCCGGAGTGTTCGTACATGCGCAGGAAACGCTCGTTCTGCTCGCTTGTCAGGCGAACGTAATAGCGGTGTATGCGCGGATCGTCGAGGGCTTTGCGGCCCGCAACGGAGGTCGGTTTATCGGCAGCATCCATAGGGCATCCGTGTTTTGAGGTTACGACTCGGGAGTAACCGTCCGCCGCGCCGCAGGTTGCGGCAGCACTTTCGGCGGCTCGGAATATTCCGAGCGGCTGAAAGTACCCCTTGCTATATGCAGACGCATATAGAAATCCGGCCAAGGGCCGGATGAAGGTGCGCGCCTTCGGCGTCACAGCGGGATTACTCCTTTCGGAGACAAAGGTAGAGCATTTTATCTTATGTTGTATCAGATATATACCTGCCAACGGACGCCGATACGCGCCTTTGGGCGCCACCCGTTTTCGGAGCCGCCGAACGAGGGTGTTTTCGCATTTTCTTTGTGCGCGGATCAGTACTTACGAATCTACCTGCCCGCGTAGTCTCTTCCTCCCGTACATCCGTCATTGCGCGGCTATGCGGATACGGATATAGATGTCTGCATAGATGCCGAAGTTTGTATGTGACAGCTTATATCTGTATCTGCCGACAAAAATATGTGAATCCGCAAAGGCGTATGAATCGCCGAAGATACGTGAATACGCAAGTACGTATCCGCGTATCGGAACGAGTTAAATATTAATCGCTTAATTATTTTCGTATGGAACAGAACCCGTTATGCATCGCTTTCGCCTCCCAGAAAGGGGGCGTCGGCAAATCGACCCTCACAGTACTGGCCGCCTCGTGGCTGCACTACCTGCACGGCATCCGCGTCGCGGTGGTGGACTGCGACTACCCGCAGCACTCCATCCTCAAACTTTCGAACCGCGACAAGGCTGTCGTGCAATCTTCGGCGATCTACGGCAGACTCCTCGTTTCACTCGCCGAGAACAAAGGGGTGAAACCTTATCGTATTCTCTGCTGCAAACCTTCCGAGGCGATGTCTGAATGGCGGAAATGGGCCGCCGTCGCCGAAGAACGATACGATGTCGTGCTGTTCGACCTTCCGGGAACGGTGGGCAATGAAGGCGTCCTCTCCACGATCGTCGAGTTGGACTACCTCTTTATTCCGATGAAGGCCGACCGCATTGTATTGGAAAGCACGCTCAATTTCGCCTCTGTTCTCAACGACCGCCTGATTAAGACGGGACGGGCGCATCTTCGGGAGCTCTTTCTGTTCTGGAACTTGGTAGATCGCCGCGAGCGGACGCCGCTCTATGAGCAGTACGAGAAAGTCCTCGATCAGTTGGGGCTGCGGCATCTGCGTACGCATATTCCCGTGCGGAGCAACTTCAACAAGGATATTCAGGAAGCGGGCGGCCCGGTGTACCGGTGTACGCTGCTGCCGCCCGACCGGGCTTTCGTCGCCGAGTGCGGTTTCGACCGCCTGATGACGGAGATCTGCGCCGTGCTGAAACTTCCGAGCCATGAGTAGGAAAGTGCCTGTCCGGCAGGAGCTCGACGAAGAATACCTGCGCAGCCTGATGGCGGCCCCGGAGCCGGCAGCTTCTTCGTCGGATACCGAAGTGTCGGAACAGGCGGAAACCCCGGCTTCGGAGCCGCGCGTCAGGCGTTCGGATGCGGAAGACTATGCGTCGCGGTTTCTGAAGAATACTCCTTCCGAAGCGCGGCAATGCGTCTACATCGACCGGCGGCTACACCGCAAGATCACGACCCTCGTGGGCGTTGCGGGCAACCGGCGTTTTACGGTCGGGAACTTCATCGACAACGTATTGGAACAGCACTTCGAGCGGCACCGAACGGAAATACGGTCGCTCTGCTCCAAAGGACTCAATAAAATTCTATAAGGATGACACCCGTTATGAAAATCACGGAAGCCCTCGTCGTGCTGTTCCTCGTGCTGTTCTGCTACCTGTTTCTGGATAAGTTCCTCTTCCGGGGCGAGTTGGGCGAGATTTGCTTCGGGCCGACGTGCCGGGCGCTGGCGCGTTGGCTTCGGCGGCAAGCCGATAAAGACGATGCGCTGGTCGTCACCCGGGACTACGGCGCCGGTCAGCGGACGCCAGCACGCGCCGCGTCACGCCACTCCCGGCGCAAGGGGAACAATTCAGACAAGAGCGACCATACATTTGTACCGGCAAGCGACAGCGATAAGGAACATCGCGCTGTGCAAGCGACCGTTCAGGGGTGGATACATAAGGAACCTACGGCGCTCACCGCGGAGGAAGAGAACACCCTGATGCGCGAAGCTGCGACCGAAGAGGTGATGGACATAGGATGCGAAACGACGGCCCCGCCTGCCGGGACGCAGAGTTTCTCTCCGCAGCAGTTGGATTGCATCCTCGCCTTGTGCAAGGGGCAGGCCGTGCCTGAAGAGCAGCGGCAAACCCTGGCCGGAGTGCTGCGTGACATCCGCCATACGGAAGTGCAGCGTACACTCATGGACGCCATCTCCGGCGCCAGCCCGATCATCGCCCGTTATCTGGACGATGCCGAGAAGGAAGCGGCGCAGCGTATAGCTGCCGCTCCGAAATAGATTGTTCAACTTAAAAAATGCGAAGCTATGAAAGCTCCCGGATACTACGATTCAGGCTGACGGCAGGATGAGCAGCACGCATGAATCACGGGCCCAGCGCCCGGAGAGAAAATCTGAAGTCGAATTAAAAAACACAATCATCCATGAAAAGAAAACTCATTTTCAGTTCGGCATGAATCGCCGTATGACTGCTCGCCACGGTGCAGCACGCCGCAGCGCAGCAAGGCAACGGCATGGCCGGCATTCAGGAGGCTACGCAGATGGTCACGTCGTATTTCGACCCGGCGACCAAGCTGATCTACGCCATCGGCGCCGTCATCGGCCTGATCGGCGGAGTGCGGGTCTATCAGAAGTTCAGTTCGGGCGATCCGGATACGTCTAAAACCGCTGCGAGCTGGTTCGGAGCCTGTATCTTCCTGATCGTCGCCGCCACGATTCTGCGTTCGTTTTTCCTTTAGACGATGGCCGAATATCCGATCAATAAAGGCGTGGGCCGCCAGGTGGAGTTCAAGGGGCTGCGGGCGCAGTACCTCTTCCTCTTCGCCGGCGGCCTGCTCGCCGTTTTCATTCTCGTAGTCGTACTTTATATGGGCGGAGTCGATCAGGTGGCATGCCTTGTCGCGGGCGTGGGGCTGGGCGGTGCGCTTGTGGCGCTGACCTTCCGTCTGAACCGCAAGTACGGGGCTTACGGACTGATGAAGCTCCTCGCCGCACGGCGGCATCCGCGACGTATCGTCTCCCGAAAAAGTGTGGCAAGAATTCTAAACCGACATTAAGACCATGAATAACACCCTGAAAACCGAAACCCTCGAACGGAAATTTCCGATCTGAAAGGTCGAACACGATTGTATCCTCTCCAAAGACGCCAACATCACGGTGGCGTTCGAGGTTACGCTTCCGGAGTTGTTTACCGTCTCTTCGCAGGAATATGAAGCGCTGCACGGCGTATGGCTCAAAGCGGTGAAGGTGCTTCCGGACTATACCGTGGTGCACAAGCAGGATATTTTCGTTCAGGAGCAATATCGTTCCGACATCGGGAAAGATGATTTGAGTTTCTTGAGCCGGTCGTTCGAGCGGCATTTCAACGAACGACCTTTTCTGCATCATACCTGCTACCTGTTCATTACGAAGACAACCCGTGCGCAAAGCCGCCGTCAGAGCGATTGCAGTGTGCTGTGCCGGGGTACGCTCGTCCCGAAAGAGTTGCAGGACAAAGATACGACGACGCGCTTTCTGGAAGCTGTGGAGCAGTTCGCCAGTATCGTCCGCGAGAGCGGCCATATCCGGCTGCGGCGTCTCGGAGCGGACGAGATTGCCGGGACTCCCGAATCTTCGGGAATCCTCGAACGTTATCTCACGCTGTCACCGTCCGGGAAGACTCCGTTACAGGACATGCGTCTCGATCCCGACCGGATGTGGATCGGCGACAAGGCGTTGTGCCTGCATACGCTTTCCGACCTGGACGACCTCCCCGGCAGCGTTCATACGGATGACCGCTACGAATGCCTCTCGACGGAGCGTTCCGATTGTCGGCTTTCATTCGCCGCTCCCGTAGGATTGCTGCTCTCGTGCAACCACATCTACAATCAATATGTGCGACAAGAGGTCGTGTAAGTAATTGTTTAACAATTAAATGAAGTAACAAATATCATTCAGATCAGATTAAACCTATTGTTCCGTCAATAGTAGCCTACGGTCACGTGCGTCGCTCAAAAGGCGGGGTGCGAAGCTGGCCGGACAAAGTAGCCCTTCCGCAAGGAGAAGCCCGAACCGCGAGGGAACGGCAACTGCTCTTAGCACAAAAGAGTCGGGGAGCGAGGCTGGGCGGTATGGTTAGCACAAGCGAACTGTTATAAGCGTCGTAATGTACGAACAAGCCAAAGTTGCTGAGAGGCTTGAACCAAAAGGTAACGCAGTCGGATAACCCTTTGTATTGTGGGGTTACACGGACAAAGCACTGCCGGCGCAACGGACAGAACCTAACCCGCTCATTTGTTACTTACGCGAAACTTGGTAAACCCGTATCTCTCCTGCCTTCAGGCAGGTAAGCCGACCGCAAGGAACGCCGAATGGGGTGCGGGTATGGGAACGCAGAAAAAGCGAATGCCGTCCTGTAACGGGGCGGATAGGAGTTTCAACGTCACTCCGCCGCGAAAGCGGGCAGACTTCTGCAAGGTGACTCTTTACAAGAAACTATGTAGAACTTTCTAAAAGAAGGAATGCAAATGAACGAGATTAATTTATCGTGTGCGCCTGCTGACCGTAGGCAGTGGAACAACTGGACCGACATTGATTGGGTCAGATGCGAAGCTGCGGTTCAGAAGCTGCAAGGACGTATTGTAAAGGCTCAGAAAGAGGGTCGTCCGGGCAAGGTAAAAGCCCTGCAATGGACATTGACCCACTCGTTTTACGCCAAAGCGTTGGCGGTCAAACGAGTTACCTCTAACAAAGGTAAGAACACGGTGGGAGTGGATAAAATTCTCTGGACTACTCCCAACGCAAAAATGGGTGCTGTCGCCGATCTGAAAAGACGTGGCTACAACCCGCAACCGTTACGAAGGGTACATATCAAGAAGAGTAACGGCAAACTCCGTCCGTTAGGAATACCCACAATGAAAGACAGGGCCATGCAGGCATTATACCTCATGGCTCTGAACCCGGTAGCAGAAACTACCGCCGACAGACACTCTTACGGCTTCCGTAGGGAAAGGTGTACGGTCGATGCGATAGTACAATGCCATACGATACTTTCAAAAGAGGTATCTCCGCAATGGATACTCGAGGGAGACATCAAAGGTTGTTTCGACCACATCAGCCACCAGTGGCTACTCGACAATATCCCTACGGATAAGGTCATGCTCTGTAAATGGCTGGAAAGTGGATTCGTATTCAACCGGCAACTGTTTCCCACCGAGGAAGGTGCGCCGCAGGGCGGTATCATATCGCCGACACTCGCGAATATGGCACTCGACGGCCTGCAAGCAATGCTTGCAGAGAATTTCAAACTGAGACGTACCAAAATGGGATATTTCAATCCTATGGTAAATCTTGTGCGATACGCAGATGATTTCATTATTACCTGTTCCGACAGGGAAATTTTGGAATCGCAAATCAAACCCGCAGTCAGCGAGTTTCTTCAAGCACGGGGGCTTACCCTATCAGAAGAAAAGACGAAGATTACTCATATCGACGAAGGATTTGATTTTCTGGGTTTCAATGTTAGGAAATATAAAGGTACGCTGCTTATCAAGCCGTCAAAGAAGAATGTTAAGGAATTCCTCGCCAAGATTAAAGCCATTATTCGTAAGAATCAGGCCATCAGGCAGGATAAACTTATCGGACTTCTGAACCCCGTCATAACCGGTTGGGGCAACTATTACAAGGGTTGCGTAGCCGCCAAAACCTTCAAGAACGCAGACGCACAGATCTTCTACAAACTGTGGGCGTGGGCATTACGCCGCCACCGCCACAAGGGTAAGAAGTGGGTTTACAACAGGTATTTTCTGTCGAAGAAAGGCCGGGCGTGGACATTCGGTACGATGCTGAAGAACAACGGGAAACCATTTCCGTACACACTGAAGTATCTATCCGATATTGATACGAAGACCAAGCCTATCAAAATCCGCAGCAAAGCCAACCCATTCGACCCGGAATGGCGACCATACTTTGAGATGCGTAACAGGATGAAAATGTTAAGCTCTCTCAAAGGCAAACAGGGCTTTCTCAGAATGTGGGAGAAACAAAATCAGCGTTGTCCGTTGTGCGGCGAGATAATCGACGCGGATAAAATCTGGACTATTGCGGAGTTATCCGACAAGTCCGGCAAATCCAAAATCATCGCCCATGACAGATGCAGTCGTACACTTACCCGTAAAATTAGAGCTTATGAGCCGGTTTCATAATAGAAACTTTGAGTTGCTTGAGCCGTATGATGCGAAAGTATCACGTACGGTTCTTAGAGGGGAAGGGAGCAGTAATGCTCCCGACCTACTCGACATTTTTCTGGACAATCCTGCCGAAACATTCCAGCAGTTCGAGAAACGTACCCGGAACCTGCAATCGCTCTCGCGGTATAGCCGCGCCAATCAGATCAACAAGGAATGGCTCGATCAGTTTTTGAACGAGGGACATAGCCGGGGTCTTACGCCCGTGCGGTGTCATTGTAATGTCTTGGCGTGGTCGGACGATGCGGAGCAGTTGAAACGCATTAAGTCGGATGTCGGGTCGCAACTTGCGACGATGGAGTGTAAGCCGCGGCATAACACGGTCGATGTTCCGGCGCTGTTCTGGGCGGGTATTCCCGGCAATGAAAGCGACTTCCCGGCAGAGGAAAGTTTCTATACCTACCTGGAACAAGCCCTGTGCTTTTTCGTGGAAGAAACGAATTACCGGGATTCGCCGTCGCCGTTCGGAATAAAAATGGTGGACCGGATTACAGGTAAACCCCTGCATTTGGACATATCCGACGAGCCGATGAAACGGGGTGTAATCTGCAACAGGAACCGTATCGTTATTTCCGGATCGGGAGGTGGCAAATCTTTCTTTGTCAATCACTTGGTTCGTCAGTACTACGAACAGGGCACACACGTTGTATTGGTCGATGTGGGAAACAGCTACAAAGGGCTGTGTGCATTAATCAACCATCGCACGGGCGGTCAGGACGGAATTTATTTTACCTATACCGAGGACAATCCGATCAGTTTCAACCCGTTTTTCAGCGACGATAATATCTACGACGTTGAGAAGCGCGAAAGTATCAAGACGCTGATTCTTACCCTGTGGAAACGGGACAATGAACCTCCGCGCCGCTCCGAGGAAGTCGCGCTGTCAAACGCTGTGAGCCTGTATATTCAGCAAATCCAGAACCGCGACGACCTGCGCCCGTCGTTCGACACGTTCTACGAATTTATCGACAAAGAGTATCGCGGATTGCTCGAACGCAAGCGTGTCCGGGAAAAGGATTTCGACATCGAGAATTTCCTGAACGTCCTGGAACCCTACTATAAGGGCGGCGAATACGATTACCTGCTCAACTCGGAACAGAACATCGACCTGCTGAACAAACGCTTTATCGTGTTCGAACTGGACAATATCAAGGGTGCGCCCGTCAAGGCTGCGTAAGTAACAGTCCCATTAGCAAGGGATTAGGTAAGTGTACATTGAAATGACCTATCATCCGCCTGCTTATCCATTCAACGAAAGACGATGGGGAGTGTAGCATGCAGGAAAAGCCATAAGTCAGTTAGTTACCAAACTGCGACTGAATGGCGAGATGAAAAGATAGATATGAGGATAAAGTCCGAATTGATTGAACGATAGTCCGAGTGGTTCATACGGAGGCTATGGCGTAAGGTAGCTATGGAAACTACTGTTGTATAGATAGTTTCTAATCGTCATACTGTATCACTTTCCTTGCAGTCGTAGAGTAAGGAAAGCAAGAACTTGATACAGCGCAACTGTAATATACAGCAAAAGGTGGAAGTCATACCCGACAACTTGTCAC
>ENA-UEOL01002080-UEOL01002080.1-human-gut-metagenome-genome-assembly--contig:-NODE-2080-length-11733-cov-33.982756_pt1 | contig 11733 bp, 9 predicted proteins | sample MGYA00242884_ERZ507884 | MGnify/ENA primary metagenome ERZ507884 (study PRJEB26167, sample SAMN06115417) | human gut metagenome | host: Homo sapiens | place: China:Chongqing | collected 2015-03-06... | reverse complement strand
AAAACAAACACACAAGCCCATTCCAGAAAGGAAATATTTCATTTATATGATTCTAATTAGAATATTCAATGAATTTTGCTAAATTTGCGACACGTTAAAGAAAAACGTAACTTAAAACAATTATAAATTATGTTCGATTCGTCTGTATACATTAACCGCCGCAAAGCACTTAGAGAAAAAGTGAGCAGCGGACTGATTCTGATTTTAGGAAACAATGAAGCTCCGGCCAACTTCCCGGACAATACGTATAAATTCCGACAAGACAGTACATTTCTTTATTTCTTCGGACATAACCACCCGGGATATGCCGGCGTGATTGACGTGGAATCTGGAGAAGACATGTTCTTCGGCGACGACGTTACAATGGACGACATCATCTGGATGGGTCCGCAGCCCAGCGTGAAGGACTTGGCAGCAAGAGTGGGCGTAAGCAAAAGCGCACCTTTCGCACGACTGAAAGAAGTGGTGGGCAAGGCTATCTCACAACGCCGTCACATCCACTTCCTTCCGCCTTATCGCCACGATAACATGATGCTTCTGGAAGACCTGACAGGCATTCGCGCTTCTATGACTCGCCAGCACGCATCGGTAGAGCTGATTAAGGCTGTAGTAGCACTGCGCTCGGTAAAAGAGGCATGCGAAATAGAAGAGATAGACAAGGCTTGCAACATCGGTTACGAAATGCATACCGCTGCAATGCGCCTGTGCAAACCGGGAGTATCCGAACAGTACATCGCCGGAATATTGGATGGCATAGCTTCGTCTTACGGAAACATGGTTTCGTTCGCTACTATCCTTACTCAGAACGGACAGACTCTGCATAACCACGACCATAGTCACATTCTTGAGGCAGGACGACTGATGCTGACCGACGCAGGCGCGGAAAGCGTAACCAACTATTGCTCTGACCACACACGTACAGTACCCGTAGGCGGAAAGTTCACTCCTCGCCAACTGGATGTATACAATATAGTATTGGCTTGCCACGGCAAGGCTCTCGAAATGGCTCGTCCGGGCGTTACTTACAAATCTGTACACTTGGAGGTATGTAAGGTATTGGCACAAGGACTGAAAGACCTCGGCTTGATGAAAGGCAATGTAGACGAGGCTGTAGCAGCCGGAGCACACGCATTGTTCCTACCCCACGGATTAGGCCATATGATGGGCATCGACGTACACGATATGGAAGACCTGGGACAGATTTACGTAGGCTATGACGATGAGACTCGTCCGTCAGACCAATTCGGATTGGCTTCACTGCGTATGGGACGCCGCTTGCAAGAAGGATTCGTCATCACCGACGAACCGGGATGCTACTTCATACCTGCCCTGATAGACAAATGGAGAGCAGAAAAGACTTGCGCCGACTTCCTCGACTTTGACGCTATCGACAAGTACAAAGACTTCGGAGGCATCCGCTTGGAAGACGACTTGCTCATCACCGCCAACGGCTCACGCTTCACCGGCGAAAAACATATTCCTATCACTCCTGAAGAGGTAGAGAAGATAATGAACGAATAATCATTAAAACAAAACCATAAAAAACAACCTAAAAAACCAAAACCAATGAACAAACTCATCGCTATTTTAGCATTAGGTATCTGCTTTGGCAACGCATACGCCAAGACTCCTAAGAAGACCGACAAGGCAAACGAAGGCTTTGTATTCACTACAGTGAAAGAGAACCCTATCACATCAATAAAGAACCAGAACCGTTCTAGCACATGCTGGTCGTTCTCAAGCGTAGGTTTCTTTGAATCAGAATTGCTCCGTCTTGGCAAAGGCGAATTCGACCTCTCTGAAATGTTCATCGTACACAAAACAATGGAAGACCGCGCCGTTAACTACGTACGCTATCACGGATCTTCTTCTTTCGCTCCGGGTGGAAGCTTCGAAGATTTCGTAGCTTGCTACAGTCAATACGGTATGGTACCGCAGGAAGCTATGCCGGGTATCATGTACGGCGACTCTATGCACGTGCACAACGAACTTGACGCTGTAGCCGACGGTTATGTAAACGCTATCGCTAAAGGCAAGTTCAGCAAACTTACTCCGGTATGGAAAAAAGGTTTGTCGTCTATCTATGACACTTACTTGGGAGAATGCCCGAAAGAATTTACTTATAAAGGCAAGACTTACACTCCGAGAACTTTCGCAGACCAAGTGTTGGGCTTGAACATGGACGACTATGTATCGCTTACTTCATTCTCTCACCACCCATTCTACAAACCGTTCATCATCGAGGTAGAAGACAACTGGCGTAACGCTCCGGGATACAACTTGCCTCTCGATGAGTTTATGGAAGTAATGGACAGCGCCGTAAGAAACGGTTACACATTCGCATGGGGTGCCGACGTAAGTGAAGCAGGTTTCTCACGCAACGGTATCGCTGTATGCCCTGACATGGAAAAGGGTGCTGACTTGGCAGGCTCTGACATGGCACGCTGGTTGGGTATGAGCAAAACCGACAAAGTGAAAGAAATGACAAGCAAACCAATGCCTGAAATGACTATCACTCAGGAAATGCGTCAGACTGCATTCGACAACTGGGAAACTACCGACGACCACGGTATGATGATTTACGGTTTAGCTAAAGACCAGACTGGCAAAGAATACTTCATGGTTAAGAACTCTTGGGGTACTTCTGGTAAATACAAAGGCATCTGGTACGTATCAAAAGCATTCGTGGCTTACAAAACCATGAACATCTTGATTCACAAAGACGCTATCCCTGCAGCTATCGCTAAGAAACTCGGTCTATAATAACGAAAAATTAGACGGATTCTAAATAAAAAGGACTGATTGCCTAAAATAAATCGGCAATCAGTCCTTTTTTCGTTTCTTTTTTCTTAATTTTACAAACTGGATAGGTCTACTACTCATAGGTCAGAGCGACGTAACATTCCGCACAGGCCACACAGACGCACATCCACATACGCAGGAAAAAAGAAAAAAACATATATAATGAATTACAAATGGAATTACCAACCTCCTACACAAGAAGAAAGAGAAGCGGCCAGAGCACTATCTAAAGAGATAGGCATTAGCCCCATTCTATGCCGCTTGCTGCAAGAAAGAGGCATAGACTCGGCAGCCGAAGCCAAGCGGTTTTTCCGCCCGCAGCTTAATGAGCTGATAGACCCGTTCATGATGAAAGATATGGACATAGCGGTAGACAGACTCAATCAGGCTATGGGTCGTAAAGAACGCATCCTGGTGTATGGAGACTATGATGTAGACGGCACAACAGCCGTAGCACTGGTGTATAAGTTCATACAGCAATTCTATTCTAACATCGACTATTACATACCCGACCGTTACAACGAGGGTTATGGAGTGTCGACTAAAGGTATAGACTATGCCGCCGAAACAGGCGTGACGCTTATCATTGTGTTAGACTGTGGCATTAAGGCGGTAGAAGAGATAGCTTACGCCAAAAAGAGAGGCATAGACTTCATTATCTGCGACCATCATGTGCCCGATGAGGTTCTACCACCGGCAGTGGCCATTCTTAACCCAAAACGCTTCGACTCTACTTATCCTTACAATCACTTGTCGGGATGCGGTGTAGGTTTCAAATTGATGCAGGCGTTTGCCAAGAGCAACGGCATCGACTTCCATCAGCTTACTCCCCTACTCGACTTGGTGGCGGTTAGCATAGCTTCGGACATTGTGCCCATCATGGGCGAAAACCGTGTGTTGGCTTATCACGGATTGAAGCAGCTCAACTCTAACCCGAGCATCGGACTGAAGGCTATAATAGATGTGTGCGGACTGGCAGAGCGCGAAATCACCATGAGCGACATCGTGTTTAAGATAGGGCCACGCATCAACGCTTCAGGACGCATACAAAATGGTAAAGAGGCGGTAGACTTGCTCATTGAAAAAGATTTCAAGCAAGCGTTGGAAAAGAGTAACCGCATTAACCGATATAACGAAACCCGAAAGGACCTCGACAAGAACATGACCGAAGAGGCCAACAAGATTGTGGAGAGCATAGAGCACCTTAACGAGCAACGCTCTATAGTGATATTCAACGAGGCTTGGCACAAGGGAGTGATAGGTATAGTGGCTTCGCGCCTGACGGAGATTTATTACCGTCCGGCAGTGGTACTTACACGCACCGACGACTTGGCTACAGGTTCTGCACGTTCGGTTTCCGGATTCGACGTGTATAAGGCCATAGAGAGTTGCCGCGACTTACTTGAGAACTTCGGTGGACATACGTATGCTGCGGGACTATCAATGAAGGTAGAGAACGTGCCCGAATTCAGAAAGCGTTTCGAAGAGTACGTTACGAATCATATTCTGCCCGAGCAGACTAACGCCACCATCAACATCGATGCGCAACTCGACTTCAGAGACATTACTCCGAAGTTCTTCTTCGACCTGAAGAAGTTTAACCCCTTCGGTCCTGATAACCTGAAGCCTGTATTTGCTACGCTAAACGTGTACGACTATGGTACAAGCAAGGTAGTAGGACGAGACCAGGAGCACATCAAGCTGGAGTTGGTAGACAACAAATCGAACAACGTGATGAACGGTATCGCCTTCGGACAAAGCTCGCAGGCACGCTACATCAAGACCAAACAATCGTTCAACATCTGCTACACCATAGAAGAAAACACCCACAAGCGTGGCGACGTGCAGCTACAGATAGAAGACATAAAACCAAGCCGTCACTAAGGAGATACACCACATGGCTGCCGACGCTTCTGTCTATAAAGATATACTGAAACAGTACTGGGGATATGATAGCTTCCGCGGAATACAGGAAGACATCATTTGCAGTATCGGCAATGGCCAAGACACTCTGGGACTGATGCCTACGGGAGGCGGAAAGTCAATCACATTCCAGGTGCCGGCTCTTGCCAAGCCCGGACTGTGCCTTGTGGTGACTCCCCTCATAGCCTTGATGAAAGACCAGGTGCAGAACCTAAAGAGCAGAGGCATAAAGGCTACTGCTGTATACTCTGGCATGACGCGCGAGGAGATTGTAATAACGCTAGAAAACTGCATCTTCGGCGACTATAAGTTTCTGTATATTTCGCCCGAACGACTCGACACCGAGATTTTCCGCACCAAGCTAAAAAGCATGAACGTAAGCATGATTACGGTCGATGAGTCGCACTGCATATCGCAATGGGGATACGACTTCCGTCCGGCTTACCTCAAGATATCACAGATTAGAGACATGCTGCCCGGTGTGCCCGTACTGGCACTGACAGCTACTGCTACCCCCGAAGTGGTAGACGACATACAGAAGCAACTCGGCTTCAGTACGCCCAATGTGTTCCGCATGAGTTTTGAGCGGAAAAACTTGGCGTACATAGTTCGCCGCACCGACAACAAGGCCGAAGAACTGCTGCACATACTACAGAGCGTAACAGGCTCTGCCATCGTCTACACCCGAAGCCGGAAAAGAACCAAAGAAACCGCACAGTGGCTCAACACCAACGGCATATCCGCCACTTTCTACCATGCCGGACTCAGCAACAACGATAAAGACACCCGACAGAAGAGTTGGGTTAGCGGACAACAGCGAGTAATGGTTGCCACCAACGCCTTCGGTATGGGTATCGACAAACCCGACGTGCGACTCGTTGTACACATAGACATGCCCGACTCGCCCGAAGCATATTTCCAAGAAGCCGGAAGAGCCGGACGCGACGGACTGAAAGCGTATGCCGTACTGCTATACGCCAAGACCGACAAGGGCATAATGAGCAAACGAATAGCAGACACCTTCCCCGAAAAAGATTACATCCGCAAGGTATACGAGCAGATAAACTACTACTATCAGATGGCGATGGGCGACGGACTGGGATGCACCAAAGCGTTCAACATCGACGAGTTCTGTCGTAACTTCAAGCACTTCCCCATACAGGTAGACAGCGCACTTAAGATACTCACCCGTGCCGGATATCTGGAATATACCGACGAACAAGACAACGCCTCGCGAGTGATATTCACCCTGCGCCGAGACGAGTTGTACTACATCAACGAGAAAGACCCCGACACGGAGAAACTTATCCGCGTGATACTGCGTTCGTACACAGGGCTGTTCAGCGACTATGCCTACATAGACGAAGAAACGCTTGCCAAACGTAGCGGACTTACACGGCAGCAGGTGTACAGCATACTCATCACCCTAACCCGACAGCACGTGCTGCACTACATCCCCGGAAAGAAGACACCTTATATTATATACACGCGCGAACGCCAAGACAGCGACCGCATAGTACTAAGCAAAGAGGTGTACGAAGACCGTAAGGTAAGTTACGAAAAGCGCATCAAGGCGATGATAGACTATGCCGACACCGACGACAAGTGCCGTAGCCGCATGTTGCTGTATTACTTCGGAGAGAAGAACGAGCACAACTGCGGTCAGTGCGATGTATGTCTAAAGAAACACGAGTCGGGCTTACGCTTGGGAGTATTCGAAGACGTAAGAGACGAGATATTCCGTCTACTGGAAACCGATGGCGCACAAACGCCCAAGCAGTTGGTACAATCCGTCACCATAGACTACAAAGACGCAGTACAAGAGGTACTATCGTTTTTGATGTCGGAAAACCAAATAGAGCAAACCGACGGTAAACTACATCTTCCGGACAATAAAAAGTAAAATTACTAATTAACCCCACTACCTCGGCGCATCAAGGGATAGTCATATCCCAATAACGATGACACACGCCGAGGTAGTCCGTTTCCGGACGAGTGCCGAACACCAAGGCGTAGAACGAAGTGCCTGCACGCTTCAGCCGCTCTATCTTGCCGGTGTATTCATCCGATAGCGGAGGCATCTCGAAATCGGAAATCCATACTATGTCCGAACGCTTCCAACCGTTGTTGTCTACCAAGCGAATCGACTCGTCGATGGCGGGAAACAGGTTAGTTCCTCCGTCGAAGCGTTGGTTCAGGAAGTCTACAAGCGACGGCATACCCGAACGTAAATCACGGATTATCATTGTCTGAATCTCTTCGGCGAAATTGATCACTACACACTTGCGATGCGTATTCTCCGTAAGGCGGGCTATGGCAAGCACCGCCGACTTGGCCAAACGCTCTCGCTCGCCGTTCATTGAGCCGGATGTATCTATGCAGACTATGTAAGGTCCCTGTCCGCTCACGGCACGCTTGCCCTGACGAAGCGACACTGGCTCTTCGTGCGAACGGCTGTCGAACACCTGAAGCCGTTTCTCTACATAGCGCAGAGCGAATTCGGGATACAGAGCCTCATCCGAAAGACTACAGTACTCTACCGGAAGCAGATGGTTCAAATCATCTCCCAAACCGATGCCCTCTATATCGCTGGGCACACCACGACGCACAAGCTGCTCTTTCTGTATCCCCGATAACGCCTCGAACCGAAGCTTCTCTCCCCTACCGTTACGCCCAAGAACCTCAACCAACTGACGTATCTGGCGGTTGCTCTCCATCGTCTTCTCATAAGGCACTATCTGTCTATACAGCGCAGGATTATCGAGCAACAAATAACGGATGCGGGTACCCGTCAAGTTCTTGTCGCCAGGCTTGAAGTCGTGGTTCTCACCTTTCAGCAACTCGAACTCGGCGCACAGCTCACCTATATGGCGATACTGATAATCGAACTCCTTGGTAGTGAGCAGAGCATGCCATTTATCGAGAAACCACTCGCGCAACTGCTCCACCTCAGCACGGCAAGACAAGGCCTGAGTCATCCGCCCTATGTAGTACGGCACATCCAGCTCCATGCGTGTATAATGACGTGAAAAAGTAGAAGCGTAACGCTTCAGAAAACCAATGAATTCCACCGGCTGAGAGCCCTCGTGCTCATAGAAAATCTCCCACTCCGGGGTGTAGCGCGAATAATACTCCTGAAGCGAGGGCGACGTATGCCTGTAGTAAGTCCATATCATATCCTCCAGCTCGCCCTGCGTCATCAGTCGCTGGCGCAGAGGCTCCTCATAGCGGCGTTCACACCGCTTGCGCAACTCATCCAAATAAGTTGCCTTCAGGTCCTTCAGTCGGATATTCCTCGTTCTCTTTTCTATAGGCATGTTTCAGTTCGTTAAGTTCGTTACGCCAACGCGCTATGCCCGATTGATGCGAACTCAGCATACCGAGCATCGCCTTGCGCTGACGTGCGTCAAGAAACAGATGATGCGAGCAGTAATCTTCCTCACCGCCTGCCCATCCGTCGCATCCCGACTCCGCCCTGTCGAGCATCGCTCCAACCTGACGAAAACGCTCGTCTATATCGTCGGCACGGCTTGGCACTATGGCAGGAAGCGGCAGACATCCGGGCACACACACCAGCGGATACTCATAATCGTTTATAAACACCGACCTGCTACCCTTGCGAAGCGAGTAAAGCTTGTTCTGCGCCACCTTGGTACGCATAGACACATCGTACTTCTTCAGTATAAAACACTGGGTCTTGTACTTATCCCTATGCAGATAAAACATTTTGGGAGCTTCTGTAAGAGCATAATAATCAGAAGCGAAGAGCAACAGTCGTCCGGGCATACGGGTCTTGTCCACCTGATAATAATATGAATCGATGAGCTGCAGCCCCGGGTCTTCGCTCTCTCGCAACGACGCGTCCGAGCCGAGTTCTTCTTTCAGCGAACGAATCTCGCTGGCTATATTATCAGTATTAAGCAGATACCCTCCGGCCGACTTCTGTATGGCCTTCTCCACCATATCGCGCACCAAGTCTATCTGAGCCACGCTGCTCCACAGACAATGCATAAGCAGCATACAGTCGGATAATCGTACCGCCTCGCTACCGTTCAGGAAAGCCGATGTGCGAAGCATGTTCACCGCCTTCTTCCAGCGTCTATCCGACACGTACAGCGGCTCATCGGCAGAGTCATCGTTCTGCAGTTTATGATTATAATCTTCTATCTGCTCACGTATGGAGTGAATCACATCGAGCACCACATAATCTATACGTACTCTAGCTGTTTCATTTCGCCACCGAAAATACTCTTCACTGCTGATGGATAACCCATCGGGCACCGTAGGGTCGGTATCATCGGTAGAAGAAATCATACGGTCGAAATCGCCCGCATCTTCTATCCCTTCCACCCAAAGACGAATCAAGAAGCGGTCCCACAAAGCATCGAGTCCCTGCCCTTGCGCCGGCAACTCGTTAGAAGCAGCTATCAGTCCCTTGAGCGGCACTTGCAGTACATCCCTTCCGTTGCGGAACGTCTTTTCGTTCAATATAGTAAGCAAGGCATTCTGTATGGCAGGTCCCGCCTTCCAAATCTCGTCGAGGAAAGCCACCGTAGCATCGGGCAAATAGCCCTCGGTGATGCGTTCGTACACATCGCACTCCTTCAGCTTCGAGATAGAAACCGGACCGAACAACTCATCGGGCGTGCTGAACCTCGACATCAGATACTCGAACGATGTACCTTCGGCAAACGCCAGCTTCAGTCTTCGCGCCACCATACTCTTTGCCACACCCGGAGGGCCGAGCAAGAACACACTCTCGCCCGCCACAGCCGACAGCAATGCCAACGCCACTACCTGCTCCTTGCCGTATATGCGCTCATTCATGCACTGCAGCAGCTGCGCCACACGCTCACTTACTTTCTCCATCCGCTTAGACAGAAATTTATTTCACCACCTTAACCAGCAGCGTCTTGGCAGCCAGTTTACCCTTTGTATCGTACGCTTCAGACTTCACCAGTCCCACGCCCACGGCATACCATTCAGTCACTCTCCAGGTAGTAGTTTTCAGCACCACCTTTTTACGGTGCAGATACGAAATTTTCAAACAGTTGAACTTACCGGCAGTAGTGCTCACCATCTCCGTACCCATATAAGCCGCGCCCGACACGTTAATTTCATTACGCAGACTGTTCAAGATAGCCGAGAAAGAACGATCTGGCATAGTCATACCCGGTTTCGCCTCATTGCTTAGCGTAAACGAGTTATCGCCCTCGTACTTCATCTCCTCACGATACACAGTACGCGCCGCCGTGTCATACTTCTCCGGATCAGAGTTACCCTTGATATACGGTCCGTACGCCAAGTCCTCCATGCACACCGTGTTAGTGCCGTCGTAACTCCAGTCGAACAACGTATACGATGTATTGTTCTTAGCCTTATTATTTACAATCTTGGTAAGGTACTGAGCCTTCTTCATAGAGCCTTCATTGCTCACGTTCACCACCGTAGCCGTTTCGTTCGACACGCTCTGTCCCGATCCGTCATAGTTCACGTAGTGCAACTGCGCTCCGTTTTCCGAGCAGAAGTACTGAGCCTGCATAGTGTGGCATGCCACTAAAGCCATTACCGTAAATATCAGTTTTTTCATAACCGCTAGTTTTTATGTGTTATTCTTTTGCTTGTTACTGCAAAGATAAAGTAATTCTGGAAATATCGTTATGGTTTGTGGGTTATGAAAATAATATTTCTTATTCTGTTACCACTTCCCAATGCCCAGTCTTATTACTGCCTACATACTTGATTGGGGACATTTACTGAATATCCCTAATTTAATCCTTTAATAATCCATTCCATCAGGGCAGCACTAATACCCCAAGTTAACGGCATAGTAAAGATACTTTCCAAAACTATCAGACACATTAATACCATACAGCCATATTTAAGCCATTTATATTTGGCTTATTTCTGCCTTGCAGAAAAATGAAAAACTCGTTGCGCATCCATAAATGGACACACAACGAGTTTAATATTTCCATATTGGGTGTTTTGACACACCCCCACGCTTTACTGCTTCCTCAAGGTAGGCAATGCTCCGTTAAGTTCGTAACGCCACTCTGAACCTGCGTTCTGCAAAGCGGTATTCATGGCATCGACGGCTTTCTGCCAGGTAACGCTGGTGCCGTCCACCTTCGTAGCCTCGGGGGCGGTGCCTACCTTTTTGTAGCCGATGCCTTGTTCCTGATTGTTCTTCCAATAGCCGGCGGTCACGGTGGTGTAGTTATTTCCCAAAAAGCCGCCGATATGTACTTGGCCAGTGCTACTACCCGTACTGGTTACGTTGCCCGTGGCATAGCAGGCAAGGAGGCTGCTTCCTGCGTTCATTCCCACCAGACTGCCGCCAGCGATATTCTTTTTGGGGTTTATTTCTATGGTCACGTTGCCCGTGGCATAGCAAGCGGTCAGGGTGGCACTCGAATTCGTCTGACCTGCCACGCCGCCGACATCGACCGTTCCCTTCACTGTGGCAGAGGAACTGCATCCGGTGATAGAACCGCCTATTTGAGCACCCACCACACCGCCGACATACACCGTGCCGCTGACGCTGCCCGACACCGTGCAGTTTTCAATGGTACCCCAGCTAAATCCTACCACGCCGCCAATACTGCCGCCATATATTTGATTGCTTGTTATCTGTATGCCCTCCATCACCACGTTCTTCACCGTACCAGCACTATTGAGATGGCCGAACAGACCCGCATATTCGTCATTTGTTGTAAAGGTCAGCCCCGTGATGGTATGGCCGCCACCGTCGAAGGTGCCTTTGTATGAGTTGTCGTAGTCTGTGCCTATCGGTGTCCAGTTTTTGCCTGTGAGGTCAATGTCGGCGGTGAGGGTAATGTTAATGTCGCTCTTACCTCCGTTCACTAATTCGGCTACATTCATCAGGCCATCAGCGGAGGTCACGGTGTAGCTGCCGTTGCTCTCTATTGTATAGCCCAGGTCTTTTGCCGCAGCGAGGGAGACGGTGTAGGTATATTCACCGCCCGCCTGCCAGTCGGTAGCATT
>ENA-UEOL01002077-UEOL01002077.1-human-gut-metagenome-genome-assembly--contig:-NODE-2077-length-11738-cov-12.741017_pt1 | contig 11738 bp, 6 predicted proteins | sample MGYA00242884_ERZ507884 | MGnify/ENA primary metagenome ERZ507884 (study PRJEB26167, sample SAMN06115417) | human gut metagenome | host: Homo sapiens | place: China:Chongqing | collected 2015-03-06... | reverse complement strand
TTGATCTCGTTAAAATACAGCTTGCCGTTGTCCTCATCGATCATAAAGTCGATACGGGACACACCGTTACAGCCCAGTGCTTTAAAGGATCTGACTGCCAGCTCGCGCACCTCTTCTCTCTTCTCGGGAGACAGCTCTGCGGGGATCCTGCGGGATACGCTGGCCATGCCCTTGGAACCGCTGCCTTTGGCATTGCTGACATATTTGTCTTCATAGCTTAAGATATCTTTGGTATGCAGGGGTTCTTCACACTCAGAGGCGATGGCATCATTCTCATCTCCCAGTACGGAGCAGTTGATCTCCCGCAGATTCGTAATGGCATGCTCCACCAGTACCTTAGTGGCATACTTGAAAGCATCGTCCACGGAATGGGTCAGTTCCACGCGGTTCTTTGCCACGCTGATACCTACGCTGGAACCTAAGTTGACAGGCTTTACGATCACGGGATAACCCAGTCCCTTTTCCACTTTGTCAAGAAGTGTCTCCATCTCCGCATAATCTGCCAGAGTATACAGCTGTGCATCCAGTACCGGCACATCGCATTCCTTTAAGACAGCTTTCATAATGTATTTGTCCATGCCGATGGCAGATGCGGTCACATCACATCCCACAAAAGGAATACCCATGGTCTTAAGATACCCCTGAAAAGCACCGTCCTCCACGTTGGTACCATGCACTACCGGGAAAGCCACGTCGATCTCTACCGGCTTCTTCCCGCCGAACATCTTCACCGGGAACGGCGTCAGGAATACCTTGCCGTCCTCGTTGGTCATGATGACTCTCTGGGACTTTTTCAACAGTTCATCGATATTTTTGTAGGATTCGATCTTGCCGATCTCCTCACCGATGTACATTTCATTGCGCTTGGTCATATAGACCGGGATTACTTCGTATTTGTCAGTATCCATGTTCATGACAGCCTGGATACCGGAGATCACTGATACTTCGTGTTCTACACTCTTGCCGCCAAACAGCATTGCTACTCTTGTCTTCATTTATTTTCCCTCCTGAATTTTCCTACTCTCTGTCAACTATCCGGAACCACTTTCGCGAATCGCCTCTGAGTCGTCTAATAGTTATCCGTCAGGTCATTCTCTAATAAAATATACTTATGTCCCTGCCCTTTGATGGCATAGGCGTATGATACAGCTTCCTCCAGCTTGTCGAATACCAGGCATTTCTCTTCCGGGAATCCCTTCTCCAACACGCCCTCCCTGATGGGCTCGGTGTGCCGTCTGCCCACTAACAGGATGTAATCGCAGCAATCCGCTGCGTAGTTACCGAATTTATGATTGTATTCCACTTCCTTGTCACCCAGCTCCACCATGCCCGGCGTGATCAGGATCCGGATACCGTCAAACATAGCCAGCGTCTCGACCGCTGCCCTGGAACCTACGGGGTTGGAATTGTAAGCATCATCGATGATCGTCACCAGACCGTGCTCCCGCATCTGCATACGATGAGGGACCGGCTCGATCCGGCGTACCGGGATCCGCAGTTCCTGCAGCGTCATGCCCATTCTATGAGCGACCGCGATAGCCCCCACCACATTGATGACATTGTGGGCCCCGATGAGACGCATCTGGAATCTCTCGCTCTCGCCGTCCGGGGTCACTACCGTGAACTCCGTACCTAACTGGGATACCTTCACATCTTTGGCACAGTATCCTGTCCCCTCCGTCTCGGAATAATAGAAGATTTTCTCCGGAGTCTGATCATACGCGGGAGAAGCTGCCTGCTGCTGAATATAATCGTTGTCACCGTTCAAGAACAGCATGCCGCCTTCCGGCAGGGCATCCGCCAGCTCGAACTTCGTCTTCTGAATATTCTCCATGTTAAAAAAGGTCTCTAAATGCTGCGGTCCGATAGATGTGATCACACCGTGCTCAGGATGCACCATATCGCAGATCTCCTTGATGTCGCCCACATGACGGGCTCCCATCTCGCAGACAAAAATCTCTGTGGTAGGCTTCAGGGAACCGCGGATGGTCCTCACCACACCCATAGGCGTATTGAAACTCTCGGGCGTCACCAGTACGTTATATTTTTCCTGTAAAAGTGTCTGCAAATAGAACTTCACACTGGTCTTGCCGTAGCTGCCGGTCACACCGATGACGGTAAGTCCCGGGACGCTTTTCAGCTTTCTCACAGCGTCATTGATATAATGCTGATTGATCCCCGCCTCCATGGGATGATTGATGACATTAGCCACAATATCCAGAAACAGATTCACAGATACCAGGATCAGGCACAGCCCCTGGATCCGCTTCATTCCGCCAAATCCACACACCAGAGCGAATACCGCAGCCGTAAGGATCAGCTCCGTAGCGAGCAATCTCTTGACCCGGGCAGTATACACCAGCTTTTTCTTCGTATTCATCCGCTTCATGGCACGATATACCACGATGATCACGAACAGTACCAGATACTCGAAGATTTCAAGGGCAAGGTACGGAAACACACAGGTTACAATGCCCAGTGCCAGACCAAAATAGAGAATCCATTGCAGCCGAAACTTCTTCTTCAGCCAGTGAAGGTGTTCTTTATTCTTATAGCCGTTCTGCTGGAACATATGAATATTATACCGCATGGTATAAAAATATGCCGGAACAGCAAGCACGACCGCTATCAGCACACGTATGATCATTTCAGATATGCCTCCATAATTCCCCGGAACTGTGCCGGTTTCTCAAGGAAAGAAAAATGACCGGTTCCCGGGATCACTGCCAAACCGCAGTTGGGTATCTTCTCTTCCATAATATGTGCATCCCGGATAGGAGTTGCCGTATCCTGATCTCCCCAGATCAGCAGCACTTCCTGACGGATCTTCGGAAGCAGCTCCGTCAGATCCTCATTGATCGCCTTCACCATACACTGACGCATCATGGGTGTCGCATTGCGGTAGTCTGCCGATCCCTGTCGGCTCCTCCAGTCATCGATCACCTCCGGGAACATGGCATAGATCAGCTTCATGTTCAGGAATTTCTTCAAAATCTTGTACTTGCGGATCTTCCATTTCTGTGCAGTAGTCCGCACCGGCAGGACACCGGCACTGTCGATCAGGATAATGTTTGTGATCTCAAAAGGGATGCTCTCTCTGGCTGTCAGCTTGATGATCACGCGTCCGCCGTAGGAATGCCCGATGAGGGTGGCCTGCTTTACCTGCATTACTTCCATAAATCTGCAGAAAAAGTCCGCAAATCCGTCCACATCCCAGGGTTCCTTCGGTTCATCGCTGCCGCCGAAGCCCGGGAAATCAAACTGGATCACACGGTACCTGCTGCCGTCTATCACACCGGCTACGGAATCATACACTCCCAGATCCGTACCCCAGCCCTGTAAGATCACGACTGTCTTATCGCCGGTACCGGTTATTTTTACACATATATTATATCCGTCTACTACTATATTCATGATAATCCCCAATTCCAAGTCATTGCCGTTACAATCTTTTATTATAATCGGAATCTGCTACAATGGCAAGCCATATCCTAAGGATTCCGCATTCCGCATTCCAATTTGACTACCACTTTCATAATTCCATAAAATAATAAAAACTACCACTTTGAGCTGACGGTAGCATCAGTCAGCCCAAAGCGGTAGCTAGTTTATCCTTTATTTTATAATGAATTAGAATCGGGATTTCACACATTCTGCTTACTGCAGTTAGGGTATTCAATTTTCTGATGCAATAAAATATTTTGCGTTGAATTGCCTACACATATTTCAAAAATTCCGGGTTCCACACAAAAATCATGTTTCTTCTCATCATAAAATGAAAACGCCATACTATCCAAAGTAATCTCTACTCTGCATACACTCCCCGCTTTCAGCGTAATGCTTTTGAATGCCTTTAACTCTTTTTCTGGTCTGATTACTGTACACTCCTCATCCCTCACATAAATCTGTACAATCTCTCTTCCGTCTATTTGACCTACGTTTTCTATATCAAACGATATGCTCACTCTGTCTTTTTCATCATTATCTTGTTTCACCTGCAGATCGTGATACGCAAATTCTGTATAAGAGAGTCCATGTCCAAAGCAGAACATCGGCAAAATATCATTTTTCTCATAGTGACGATATCCGACCATAATTTCTTCTTCATAACAGACCATATTATCTCTCCCAAATTGTCCGTTATGACCTGTCGGTGTATCTTCATAAACACGAGGAAAAGTTTCTGCCAGTTTTCCACTGGGATTGATTCTTCCGGTGAGGATTCCCGCTAATGCTGTGCCACTCTCCATTCCGGCATAATAAGACCACAAAATTGTACCTGCTTTTTCTTCCCATGGCATCTCCACCGGAGATCCTCCTATTATAGTTACAATTGTGTCCGGTCTTACCTCTAATAATTTTGTAATCAATTCATCCTGATGATACGGAAGTTTCATGCAGGGACGATCCTCTCCCTCAATGTCATATTCATGATCCAACCCTCCTACAAACAGAACAATATCGCTTTCTTCAGCTAGCTTTAGAGCTCTTCTGTGATATTCTTCTTCAATTTCCGATAGGTCTGAATAAAATGCCTCCTTTTTTAATCTTCTTTTTTCTTCTCTCATCCTGCGGATCTGTTGTTGTATTTTTTCTTTGTCATCCACACTGGAAGCCTGCCAGTTTTCTCCGTTAAGCTCCTTTTTTTCCGGAATATAATACCCCGGTTCATATACTATTTCTGCATTACCTCCAAATTCCATTTTGATTCCAAGAAGCGGTGATATTTCATACAAAGCCTTAATTTCTGCACTACCTCCACCGCCCGAGTGAATTCGGTCTGCGTTACAACCTATGACTGCAATTTTCTTATGATATGTATTTCCAAGTGGCAATAATTTACTATCATTTTTCAATAAAATAACAGATTTTTCCGCTGCTTTTTTCAACACCTGCCGGTGCGCCATAGTATTATAGGAGCCGTTTTTTCGATGTACCGCTTCCTTTCCAATCATTTTTAACTTAAACATTACTCGCAAGATGTTACGTACCTTTGCATCCAGACACGCCATATCTACTGATTCATCCAAGATCCTTTGTTTCAAAGGTTCTGCCAGACAATATTCGTCGAAATTATCAAATACTGACATTTCAATATCAAGTGCTACCTGCCCCGCATCTAACGTATTATGCACTGCTCCCCAGTCACTGATTACAATTCCTTCAAATCCCCATTGATCACGCAATACTTCCTTCAGCAACAGATTATTTTCACAGCAATAGGTACCGTTTAATCTGTTATAGGCTCCCATAACCGAATAAACATCTGCCTTCTGCACGGACTGTCGAAACGCCGGGTAATATATTTCCTGCAAGGTTCTCTCATTTACTTTAGTGTCCACATGCAATCGATTAGTTTCCTGATTGTTTGCCACAAAATGTTTTACACAGGCTGCCACATCATTCTGCTGTATTCCCTTTATCAAAGCAACTGCCATCTCTGCTGTCAGCACGGGGTCTTCACTCAAATATTCAAAGTTTCTCCCACATAAGGGACTTCGTTTGATATTAATTCCCGGCGCCAAAATCATGTCTTTTCCTCTGCCTCTGGCTTCCGCTCCTAGGACCTTGCCAACTTCATATGCAACATTGACATCCCATGTAGATGCTATAGCACTATTACTTGGAAGATAAGATACATAATCATCAGTATTGCCCAGGGGAATCCATTTATCATTTTGAAACTCATTCCGAACACCCATAGGTCCATCTGAAAATTTCATAGAAGGTATTCCCAGTCTTTCTACCCCTTTATTCTGAAACAATCCATTTCCATGAACCATCCCGATCTTTTCATCCAAGGTCATCTGTTCCAATAATTCAGTTATTATTTTTTCTGTCTTCAATGTAAAAATACGCCTTTCTCTTCTGCTTCTTTTTGAGTTTTCTGCAACATTTTTCTCCTTTCTTTTATAGAAAATGGAGATTTCATGCCACTGTCCGCTACCTGTTTCACTAATTCGTAATCAAACTTCTCTCTTACCTGCCATTTATCATTGTCGATAACCATATAATTTTCTGTCTCTTCTGTACAGGCCGGCCAAGCAATCGTTTCATCAATGAATGGAATTCCTGTTTTAGCAAAATTCACCCATGCCTTGCACATTTTTTCTTCTAGTTTATCCGTGACTCCCGGCATATTAGCCACGGGAACCTTATCTGTATTGTGAAATACAAAAGCCAGATCAGAACAATGCCATGCCGGCTTTCCATCATCCAGAGGAAATTCAACAGCAAAGACATATGCATATATATTAGATTGTTTATATGTCTTTCTCTTTTTCACAAAATCAATTACCGGTTTTCTGAAAAAAATATCATATGTAGTTAAGTCTGCAATGCTTCTTCCCGGGTATGCCTGCGCGTATGCCTGAATCACAGACTGAGTATGTTCACCAAATCGTTTTTCGACAATCCTGATCAATTCCTCTTGTGTCATTTGATTCCTTCCGATCAGCCCGGGTGCAAATCCCATCTCTCCGAACACACTTCCTATTAACACCGGCACCTTTTGGGCATATTCCGAAAATCCAATTTTTAAGGGATCCCCCATGTAATAAGAGTTCCGAATCGGATGTCCTCCTATATAACCACCTTCAGCCAGTACTTTATCGGATACTTTATTATAAGCATCTGCCAGTTCTCTGTAAGGCATATCCTCCCATTTCTCAATATCCGATTCTTCCATATTAAGCTCCTGCAGCATTGCTCGGATCAGTGGTTTGGCATCTGTATTCTCTTCATCAATAAAATCTTCCAATACGCCGCTCTGAATAATCGCTTTATGATACAAGCCATCAGCCTCCGGTGTCTGCATCAGCGTCCATATTTTCATGCCTCCTCCGGATTGCCCGAATAATGTTACATTTTGAGGATCCCCGCCAAACGCTTCAATATTGTCTCTAATCCAGCGCAATGCCGCTACAATATCAGCATTTCCAACATTTCCCGAGTTCCAATATTTTTCTCCATATTCTGACAAATTCAAATATCCCAAAAGATTTAATCTATGATTCAATGATACTACAACCACATCCCCAAATTGGCTTAAATTTGTACCGTCATATGCTATCTGTTCGATAGAAGATCCTGCGTAGAATCCACCTCCATGAAGCCATACCATAACCGGTTTTTTTGCCAAAGTATCCAACGTCTGCGTCCAAACGTTCAAATACTGACAGTGTTCATCCATGGGCCAGTATCTATGAGGAACCATAATTTCACCGTTGGGAACATCCTGGGTTAACAATGGACATACATAGCCATAAGAAGTAGCATCTTTTATCCCATCCCACGGCTGAATTTCCTCCGGCATCTGAAATCTTTTTGCATTTGCATACTTAATCCCTTGAAATGTATATGTTGTATTCCACAAATATCCCCTTATTTTTCCTGCTTTTGTTGTCACAATCGGTCCATTTCCCGAACATTCAAAATAACTACTCATTTAATTTCTCCTTTGCTTTTTTTCTATAATCTTTCGGACTACATCCCAACACTTTTTTACATAATCTTGAAAAATATGAAAAGTTATCATATCCCACTTTCATAGCAATTTCATTAATAGAGATTTCACTGTATTGTAACAGTTCAGACGCCTTCTTTATCCTCATACGAATAACATAATCGGTAATAGAGATTCCTTCTTCTTTTTTAAAAAGTCTTGCCAGATAATCTGCATTTAAATATACAATTCCTGCCAGCTCATTTCTGGAAATTTCCTCATTATAATGTTCTTCAATATATTTTTTAACTACCTCTACAATAGATGTATTTTCTCTTACGTAGGCAATATAGCTATATGCTTTTTGCAATAAATATTTACAGAATTCCATATAGTTATCATAATTCTTCAATGACATTTTCCGATAAGTTTCATATTCCGTATTTACAAATAGCTCATGGGCTTCGATATTGTTTTTCATCAACACAGTATTCACCATCTGAATCAGATTCACCTGCATAGCTTTTAATTCATACGCTGTTAACCCATGATGTCTCTTTTTCTCTGAGAAATAGTGATCGATTTCATCTAAAATCTTATTCACCGCACCTGTGTTCAGATAAATCTCCCATTCTCCAATAGCACCGAATGAATATGTATTTTCTTCCCTTTGGTATGTCTGCGCCCAGAATATCTGTACATCGTTGCTGATATTTTCATTCCAAATATGAATCAACCTTTCAAAACATTCCTTCACGGTGAGCAGAGGACATTCAAGATCATAAAATACACGCATTCGACAATTGAGATGGATATCACACTGCATAATCAATTTCTTCAGTACCATCTCCGCATTTTCTTTTAGATTACGGGTTACAATCACATAGGTATCCTCTCCATACTTCACTATGGTCTCCATATTGCACATATCGCTAAAAATTTCTGTAACGACATTTTTAATAATAAATTCGCTCATTGTTGAAGTCAGATTCTGAAAACGTTCCTCTTCTTCATATGTATGTAGCAAAAAAACATCAAACAACTGCTCAGTGTCATATTCCAAACGATTGTCTTCAATCAATGCATTTAAAAGTTCTTCATCCGGAATTGCCAGCGGAAACATGATATGCTCCCAAAAATGTGCTTTTCTGTTTTTTACATCATCCAACCAATACACGCCATACTGATAATATGTTTTCTTCCTGCTCTCTTGTCTGACTTTTTCTACAGCCCTAGATATTATTTTTTCAAAATCGTCAAAAGAAATCGGTTTCAGATAATAGTCAAAACATTGAAGTTCCACAGCCTTTTTGGCATAATTAAAATCTGCATAACACGTGCAGAATATAGTAACCACGTCTAAATTCTGTGTTTTTGTCCATTTTAACAATTCAATTCCCGATTCGTTTGGCATTTCTATATCTGTTACCATAATATGGATCGGTACATTCTTAAGTATCTTTTTGGCATCCGCAGCATTTTCAGCAACGTAAATCTTTTCTATTCCCAGTGACGAATATGCAACCCCAAACTGCAGACTTTCCAGCACATTCACATCATCATCTACTAATAGAATATTCACTCTTTTCATCTCCGTTTTGATACGGAATTATTATTATAACTTCCGTTCCCAGGTTTTCACCGTTACCTATCATGAGACTTGCTTCCGCCCCATAGAGCAGTTGAAGCCGATCTTTTGTATTGCGTATTCCAATTTGGAATCTGTCATCATTTGCTCCAAATTCATTCTTCCGAAATTTTTCTAACACATTCTCAGGAAAACCCGGACCATTATCCGCTATCCGAATTTGTATTTTTTTCTGTTCCTCATCCAGAAAGCTTCCTTCAATGCTAATTTCTATCTTTCTTTTGCTTCCTACCGTGTACTTCACGCAGTTTTCCACAAAGACTATCATTATCAACGGTGGAATCATTGCCTGTTTCACACGCTCATCTACGCAGATATGACATTTGCAATCATAGCGGTATAAAATATTATGGATTTTTACATAATTTACAATCTGCTGTAATTCTTCATCCATTAAGATAGGCTTCGTTCCTTTGCGGAAAATAGATCTCATATATCCGGATACATACAATGCCAGTTGCTGGATTTCTTCTGTATGTTTCAACTGCGCCATACTGTATATGCTATTAAGACAGTTAATATAAAAATGGGGCCTGATCTGTAATTGTAAATAATCTATTTTAGTTTTCTGTTTTTCCAGCTGTTCTTCATATACCTGAACTTTTAATTCCTGAATTTCTTTTTCCAGATTTCTCCAGATTTCACCTACATTTTCGAATTCTTCATAATAATTATTTTGCTCTAATTCTCCAGTTTCCTGAAATTTTCGTAGATTCTCTTCAAAAATGTATAACGGTTTTTGTACATAGTGCCTGAAATAATAAAAAGCTCCAATACACATAAAGCAAATCAATACTGTGGTAATTCCCATTAGTATTTCATAGGTTCCAGCACTTTTCTTTATTTTGTCGCTGACATCTATTCCTATAGATACATTTGCATTTTCAAATTCGTATTCCCAATAATGCGAGCTACTGTTTTCCTGAATATTTTCATTTTTCTGAAACATACTTCCGGATGCACTGCTATTCTCCAAATAATGTACCCCGGTGCTCAAATCTCGAATAAAAAAGGAAAGTGTATCTTCCTGTGTTTCTCGAAAAGAAGCGCATATTTTCTCAGGCCGTATCCAACAACCCACATAATTATTTTTCAAGCAAAAGGTAGTTGTAAGAAACAACGTTCCTTGAACATCCTGCACAAACCATTTTCTCTTTTCTGTTATAGGAATCTGTTCTTCGGAAGCCACTGTCCTAATATATCCTTTAAAAAGTTCCTTTTGAAGGTATTCATCGTCTCCCGTAATCAGAAAAATATCTTTGTCTTTGTTATAAAACCAAAAATGGTATTCGTCCCCATAATTAATTGCCATTGCCTGAAAATATTGTTTCAATTCATTTTGCTCCGCAATGCTGTAAACCACAGAGTTATCCTCTGTGTTTAAATCCATCTCTTCTATTTCTCTGATAGATTTATTATTCAACAACGTGTTTACAAGCTGCGTATTAATGCCATTCATTTTTTGATCCAATTCATTCCCGTAGAAATCAAATGTCCTGCTGGCTATATTTGCTATCTCTTTGACATATCCACGGAATAATATCATACCAACACCGTATACAACAACAATTGTCCCGATTAATGCGCACATGATCAGAGTAATATTTTTTCTCAAGACCTTCTTATGTTTTCTCGACATTAATCGGGACCTCCTATATTTATTTATTCCTGTTATTCACAGCCACATTATAACACATTACTTTTGATTTTCCAGCCACTCGTTCAATTGTTTCTGCTTCTCGTCCATTACAGTCTGAAGACCGGCTGCGTATAACTTCTCATTAAACTCCGGAATGGCCGTGGCAGGATCAGCTGCGCCACAATCGATAGAAGACGAATACTCACTAACCACATTGTTTAGTGCTGCAATCTCATTGCTGACAGATGTACTATCAAACATGAAACCTAATGCTTTTGACTTATTTGCAGTGGCATTCATCTCTTTCTGCGCATCCATAATCTTTCTGGAGCTTCCCTCCCATACATGGATCTTGTACTGGTTCGGAAGTTCCCATCCCATATTCAGATTGTATTTTGCATTAGAAGCATCTACCCCATCCGGGAATCCAATCACATCATTTTCAGCATCTTTTACGACATAATGAACACCTTCAATACCCCAGTTAAACAGATTCATTAATTCCGGATCACCGTACATGTAGTCCAGCACTTTCATTGTCATCTCCGGATTTTCACAATTCTGACCAATTCCCCATGTAATTGCGGCAACAGCATTGGTATAGCAAAACGCAGGAGTAGGGTTGATTCTTACAGCCACCAGTTCATAACCGGTATTCAGACTTTCCTGTTCCGCAACGCCCGGTTTATAAGGAGTGGCAAAGCAGAATGCATTTCCGGCCTTCAGGATTGTGGTTCCGGCATCTGTAGATGTTGCCATATCCTTGTCGATATAACCTTTTTCATAATAATCATGAACCGTAGCAGCCAGATTCTTGTAGTTATCCGTCTCATAGTAATTCACAATCGTAGTATCAGCACCGCCATTATCCAATACTCCAAAACGATCGGAAAGTACATCGGCAAAATATATGTTACCGATCAAACCATCTTTAGCGCCTACAAGAATTTTCATATCAGGTTCATTTTCATGAATCGTTTCGAAAATAGGTGCACAATCAGCCAAAG
>ENA-UEOL01002075-UEOL01002075.1-human-gut-metagenome-genome-assembly--contig:-NODE-2075-length-11741-cov-7.444873_pt1 | contig 11741 bp, 10 predicted proteins | sample MGYA00242884_ERZ507884 | MGnify/ENA primary metagenome ERZ507884 (study PRJEB26167, sample SAMN06115417) | human gut metagenome | host: Homo sapiens | place: China:Chongqing | collected 2015-03-06... | reverse complement strand
TTTCTCAAAAAGTAAAAAAGCAGTTAACATCTTTTTCATACCACATACCTATCAAATAAAAACAGCTGCTTGCAAGGAACACCCCTCACAAGCAGCTGCACAATATCATTAAATAAATGATTAATTAGCCATTTCAGAAATGAACTTGATACGTACCAGACGAATTTCGTCTTCTGTATAGTCGTCACCCAGTTCATCCATTGCATCATCAATCTTATCAGTTACTGATTCCTTGAAATAATCATAAATATCCTGCATGTGGTCTTCATCCATAATTTCTTCCAAGAAATAGTCAATATTCAGTTTGGTTCCTGAATATACAATGGCTTCGATTTCATCCAGCAACTCACCAAATTCAATACCTTTTGCCACTGCAATATCATCCAAAGCGACCTTTCTATCGATACTCTGAATAATAGAGACCTTCAGCTTAGATTTGTTAGCTACAGTACGCACTCTCAAATCTTCCGGACGGTCTATTTCATTTTCTTCGCAGTGCTTCTTAATCAATTCGCAGAATTCCTGACCATAGCGTTTAGCCTTTCCAGCTCCTACGCCCGGAATATTCTGCAATTCTTCCAAAGTAACCGGATAAATGGTAGCCATTGCCTCAAGAGAAGGATCCTGGAAAATCACATAAGGTGGCACATCCAGTCTCTTTGCCATTTTCTTCCGCAAGTCTTTCAACATGGAATACAGCACGGGGTCTACTGCACACGAAGCCCCACTTCTCATCGGAGTTTCATCTACCTCTTCTTCTTCAAAGTCTGCATCCTCAACTATCTTGAACGACTTCGGTTTTTTCAAGAACTTATGCCCTTCTGGCGTAACTTTTAATAAGCCATAGTTTTCCACATCCTTTGCCAGGTAACCAGCGATAAGAGCCTGACGAATGACTGCATTCCACAATCTTTCTTCTTCTCCCATACCTGAACCAAACACCTCTAAGTCTTCATGCTTATGCGCAAGCACTTCAGATGTTTCTTTACCCAACAATATATCGATAATATAATCTTGCTTAAAGTTTTCTTTTACAGCAATGATTGCTTCAATCACTGCACACAACGAATCCTGAGCCTCCACTTGTTTCTTTGGGTTTAAACAGTTATCACAATTACCACAATTATCTTCCGTATATTCCTCTCCAAAATAATGCAACAAAATTTTTCTTCTACACACTGAAGATTCTGCGTAAGCAGCTGTTTCCTGCAATAGCTGACGTCCGATTTCTTGCTCTGAAATAGGCTTTCCCTGCATAAATTTCTCCAGTTTCTGCAGGTCCTTATTGGAATAGAATGTAATGCACTGTCCTTCTCCACCGTCACGTCCTGCACGTCCGGTTTCCTGATAATACCCTTCCAAACTCTTAGGTACATCATAATGAATCACAAAGCGTACATCCGGTTTATCAATACCCATTCCAAACGCAATCGTAGCTACAATCACATCAATGTCTTCCTTCAGGAAAGCATCCTGATTCCCATTACGGGTAGCAGAATCCATTCCTGCATGATAAGCGCGAGCCTTGATACCATTTGCCAGCAATATTTCAGTGAGCTCTTCCACCTTCTTACGGCTCAAGCAATAGATAATACCTGACTTGCCTTCGTTCTGCTTGATGAACTTGATAATATCCTTATCCACATTAGCAGTCTTGGCACGTACTTCATAATAAAGATTCGGACGATTAAAAGACGAACGGAATTCCGTTGCATCCATCATTCCCAAATTCTTTTGGATGTCCATCTTTACCTTTGGAGTAGCCGTTGCCGTCAAAGCAATTACCGGAGCTTTCCCAATTTCATTGATTATCGGACGAATCCGGCGATACTCCGGTCGGAAGTCATGCCCCCATTCCGAAATACAATGTGCCTCATCCACCGCATAAAATGAAATCTTCACGTGTCTCAGAAAATCTACATTCTCCTCTTTCGTCAAAGATTCAGGAGCTACATAAAGTAACTTTGTCTTTCCGGCCATGATGTCGGCTTTCACCTGATCTGTAGCCGATTTTGTCAATGAGGAATTAATAAAATGAGCAATGCCATCTTCCTCACTAAAATTACGCATAGCATCCACCTGATTCTTCATCAGGGCAATGAGCGGTGAAATCACAATAGCAGTTCCATCCATCAACAGAGAAGGAAGCTGATAGCATAATGACTTTCCACCTCCTGTAGGCATTAACACAAACGTATCCTTTCCTGATAATAAGTTTCGGATAATCGCCTCCTGGTTTCCTTTAAAAGTATCGAATCCAAAATACTTTTTAAGAGCTGCTACTAAATTGATATTTTCCGCCATTGTTCTTGGATTTAGATTTTCATTGATTGTAGAAATTTTGTTTCCGCATGTAACAAAGTTATAAACAACTTTTCATATTACACAAATATTTCAGGGAATATTTCATCGGAAGCTTTTATTTTCTCACTAAAAAACCTTTACATTATGCCATTTGCAGACGGGAAACATTTGCCTTCCCCATTTGCTGTTTGGCGTAATCCAACGTCACCACAAAACGTTCGGTCTGTTGTGACGGAATTTCAAACATGACATCATTCATTATGGTTTCCACAATAGAACGCAAACCACGAGCACCTAATTTGTACTCTATCGCCTTGTCGACAATATATTCAAACACCTCCGATTCAAATTCCAGTTTCACCCCATCCATCTCAAACAATTTTACATACTGCTTGATAATTGAATTTTTGGGTTCTGTAAGAATATTGCGCAATGCCGTACGGTCCAATGGGTTCAAGTAGGTAAGTACCGGCAAACGACCAATAATTTCCGGTATCAATCCGAATGATTTCAAGTCCTGAGGAGCAATGTACTGCATCAAATTTCCCCGGTCTATTTTCACCGCTTCCTTCGCCGCACTATATCCCACCACATTGGTATTCAGCCGTTGAGCGATTTTTCGTTCAATACCGTCAAAAGCTCCTCCGCAAATAAACAGGATATTCTTAGTATTGACCGGAATCATCTTCTGGTCCGGATGCTTACGTCCTCCCTGAGGAGGAACATTCACCACAGAACCTTCCAGCAGCTTCAACAAGCCTTGCTGCACACCTTCTCCACTTACATCACGCGTAATGGAAGGGTTATCTCCTTTCCGGGCAATTTTATCAATTTCGTCAATAAAAACGATACCCCGTTCCGCCTCCTCCACGTTATAGTCAGCCACCTGAAGCAAGCGGGTCAGAATACTTTCAATATCTTCTCCCACATATCCTGCTTCGGTCAGTACAGTCGCATCTACAATGGTAAAAGGTACATGAAGCAACTTAGCAATGGTACGAGCCAGCAAAGTCTTTCCGGTTCCGGTGCTTCCCACCATAATGATGTTTGACTTTTCAATCTCCACATCATTCTTATCCTTAGGCTGAAGCAAACGTTTGTAATGATTATACACCGCTACAGCCAAATAGCGTTTTGCATCATCCTGACCAATCACATACTGGTCCAGGAATTCTTTGATATCCTTCGGCTTAGGGAGCTCAGACAAATTCAGGTCTGTAGGTCCCTGCCCTTGATGATGCATCGCTTCTTTTACGATTTCATGTGCCTGTTCTGCACAACTGTCACAGATACATCCATTCACTCCTGTAATCAGGAAGCCCACTTCGTCTTCTGTGCGACCGCAAAAGCTACATCTTCTTTTCGAGTTTCTTGAAGTCCTTTTTTCTTCCAAAGCCTATCTAGTTTTTAAGTAAATCACAGTGTTACAATGAAGGTTTACGAGATAGCACTTCATCAATCATACCATACTCTTTAGCCTCGGATGCTGTCATCCAATAATCACGGTCAGAATCTGCCCAAACCTTATCAAAATCCGTATGAGAGTGATCGGCAATGATTGTATACAATTCTTTCTTCAGTTTCTGAATTTCACGAGCTGTAATTTCAATATCCGAAGCCTGACCTTGCGCTCCTCCCATCGGCTGATGAATCATCACGCGTGAATGGGTCAGAGCTGAACGTTTTCCTTCTTTTCCAGCTACCAACAATACGGCTGCCATAGAAGCTGCCATACCTGTACAAATTGTAGCCACATCGCTACTGATAAACTGCATAGTATCATAAATACCTAAACCTGCATACACTGAACCGCCTGGGGAGTTGATATAAATAGAAATATCCTTACCAGAATCCACTGAATCCAGATACAAAAGCTGAGCCTGCAAAGTATTGGCTGTATAATCGTCAATCTGGGTTCCGAGGAAAATGATACGATCCATCATCAAACGAGAAAAGACATCCAACTGCGTCACATTCAATTGACGTTCTTCCAAAATATACGGATTCAAGTATCCTGCTTGCGACTTGATGACATCATCAAGTACCATACTGTTCATTCCGAGATGCTTGGTAGCATATTTTCTAAAATCGTCCATCATAATCCTTATATTAATTCTACAATATAAAAGAGGCTTTTAACCCCCTTTCTTCTGAAAAAACAAAAGTACAAAACACTTCTATCTTACAGAAGAAGTCAAGTTAAAAGCCTCCTTTTTTAGAATATTTTAGCAATCAATTTTGAGAGCCAAATTGCTTATTGAAACATTTTGTTGAATTCTTCTGCAGAAACAGCTTTGTGATTCAATGTTACCTGACCTTTCAAGATTTCAGACAACTTAGATTCAACAACGCGGTTTACCAGAGCTTCTACACTTTCACGTTTCTTCAACATTTCTTTTGAATAGTTTTCCAACAATTCATCAGGAACGTTAATCATACCATACTGAGCAAACTGTGCACGAGTAGCTTCCTTAGCCATGTTAGTGATGTCAGCCTGTTCTACCTTAATATCGTTAGCAGCTACCAGTTTTTCTTTGATCAGGTGCCAAGTCAGTTCTTCCAGGCTCTTTTCGTAGTTTTCAGCAACGAATTCTTCACCTTTTTCCTTGTTGTTTTCCAACATGATACGTTTCATCAGTTCATCAGCAAACTGCAGTTTACCAACCTTTTCTGACAAGTAAGTACGTACATCCAGCAAGAACTTATAGTCGCTGTCAGCTTCAAACTGTTTTGCAATTGTTTCCTTAATCTGAGCACGGAATTCTTCTTCGCTGTGAGCCTTTCCTTCACCCAATACCTGGTCAAACAGTTCCTGAGTTAAGTCACCCGGAATCATACGAGTGATTTCTTCAATCTGGAAGCTGAAGTTACCTTTGTAATTAGCTACTTCTTCTTTCTTCACTTTCAACAGAGAAGCCAACTCAGCTTCATTGTTATCGAAAGCAACTGACGGGTTAAATACCAATACAGTATTTACCTTTGCATCGTTGAAGATAGCTTTCTGGTCATCGTTCTTCATGTATGAAGGCATCATTACTGCACCTTCTACCTGCACACCACCTTCTTTTGTATTGCCGTTTTCATCCAACTCAGCCAACAGACCTTTCAGCATATCCTTATCCTGATAGTCTTCAACCTTGTCATACTTAGCAGTACGCTGTCTGTACATATTTACCTGCTGATCTACCATTTCATCTGTTACGTTAATATCATAGTAGTCAACAGTATCATTATTAGACAATTCTACATTGAACTCAGGAGCCAATGCAATATCGAAAGAGAATTCAAAATTCTCATCAGTTTCAAAGTTTGCGTTATTTTCTTTCGGCAGAGGAGTACCCAACATGTTAACTTTGTTTTCACGGATATACTCACCTACTTTTTCCTGCAACAGTTTGTCAACTTCTTCCAGCAATACAGAAGTTCCATACTGTTTTTTAATCAATCCCATAGGAACCATTCCCTTACGGAATCCAGGCATATTTACTCTCTGACGAAGAGTTTTCAGTGCTTTTTCAACTTTTTCCTGATAATCAGCTTTTTCAATCTGAACAGTAAGCACAGCGCTTACGTTGTCTACATTTTGCAATGAAATATTCATTTTCGACTTATTTATTTAATTATTAATTATTTCTCGTATTTACCAAAAGAGGTTGCAAAAATAATGTTTAATCTTTCAATAACCAAACTGACAAGCTAAAAAATCTTTACGGCTTCTGAATCCTTGTCAACCAACCAAATAAAAAACGGCAGAAAGCATATCCACCTTCTGCCGTTCCTTATTATCTCAACCTGAGTCTTATCAATATCAAACTTTACGAGCCTTGCTATTTTCCTCTTTCTTCACCTTCTGCAGCAAGTCGGATGCGAATATGAAGTTGTTCAACCGCTCGTTCGTGGCATTGAATACCTCGTCTTTTGTTCCTTCCCATTCCTTGTGCCCCTGGTATATGTACAATATGCTTTCACCAATACCCATCACAGAGTTCATATCGTGCGTATTAATGATTGTCGTCATATTATATTCTTTGGTAATATCATGAATCAAATCATCAATCACCAGCGACGTTTTAGGGTCAAGTCCGGAATTCGGCTCATCACAAAACAAGTATTTCGGCTGCAGGGCAATGGCACGCGCTATAGCCACACGCTTCTGCATGCCTCCGCTGATTTCACCGGGATATTTTGACTGGGCATCAATCAGATTCACACGGTCCAGACAAAACTGCGCACGCTTCACCCTGTCCCGGTAAGTGTCATTGGAAAACATATCCAGCGGAAACATCACATTCTCCAGCACAGAAAGCGAGTCAAACAAGGCGGCGCTCTGAAATATCATCCCCATCTCCCGTCTCAGCGCCTTCTTTTCCCGCTTCCCCATATCCAGCAGGTTACGTCCGTCATACAGAATTTCTCCGCTTTCCGGGGTAAGCAGTCCTACAATACATTTCATCAACACCGTCTTTCCAGAACCACTCTGCCCGATAATCAAGTTGGTTTTCCCGTTTTCAAACGAAAAATTAATATCTTCAAGAACTGTACGTCCTTCAAATGACTTGCATATAGAATTTAGCTGTATCATCCCATCAACAATTGTGTAAGTATCAAATCTGAAAACAAAATCAAGACACTGCTTGAAACCACAGAGTCCGTACTGGCTTTACCGACCGCAATAGAACCTCCTTCTACCGTATATCCAAAATAAGCAGACACACTGGCTATGATAAAGGCAAAAAATAAGGATTTAATAAAGCTACACCAGATATACCATTCCACAAAGCAATACTGTAAACCATATTCCAAATCCGTCGCATTCATGATACCGGCAAACCAGGCTGTACAGAAAGCACCTATCACTCCCGCAAAAATACTGAAAATCACCAGAAAAGGAATCATAGTCATCAATCCCAGAATCTTTGGAAGAATCAAATAAGAGGCTGAGTTTACTCCCATAATTTCCAGTGCATCAATCTGCTGCGTCACCCGCATCGTACCAATCTCCGAAGCTATGTTCGACCCAACTTTTCCCGCTAAAATCAAACACATGATAGAAGATGAGAATTCCAGCAGCAAGATTTCACGAGTGGTATATCCCACCACGAAACGCGGCATCCAAGGACTTTCAATATTCAATTTAATCTGAATACAAATTACAGCACCGATAAAAAAAGAAATCAGCAACACAATACCAATCGAATTGATACCCAATTGTACCATTTCATTCAAGTATTGCTTAAAATACATCCGGAAACGCTCCGGACGGGAAAATACACGCCCCATCAACATGAGGTATTTTCCAAGGTTTGTAACAGGCTTTATCATATTATTACAATCATGTTTGACACAAAAGTAGTGCTTTTTAGCTATATTATAATAAAAGACAGGAGGATTTTCGAATTAAGAACCACAGAAGCCAAGATTTTTACTACTTTTGCACGACTGAACAGCTAACAAAAGGACAATGGCAGCACAAGAAAATCAAGAATCTACGACCGAAAAGTTTGAATTACCTTCAGACGGCAGAATGGTGCTACGAACCGAGAACCTGGTCAAAAAATACGGAAAACGAACAGTGGTGAGTCATGTTTCCATCAATGTGAAACAGGGGGAAATTGTAGGACTGCTCGGCCCTAACGGTGCGGGTAAGACCACCTCTTTCTATATGACTACCGGATTGATTGTCCCCAATGAAGGACATATTTATCTAAATGATAAAGACATAACTTCCTATCCTGTTTACAAACGAGCCCAAAATGGCATCGGTTACCTGGCACAGGAAGCTTCTGTGTTCCGCAAAATGAGCGTGGAAGACAACATTGCTTCTGTATTGGAGTTAACCAATAAGTCACCGGAATACCAGAAAGAGAAACTGGAAAGTCTGATTGCCGAGTTCCGCCTACAGAAAGTACGCAAGAACTTAGGAGACCAACTTTCTGGAGGTGAACGCCGCCGTACGGAAATTGCCCGCTGTCTGGCCATCGACCCCAAATTTATCATGCTTGACGAACCGTTTGCCGGAGTAGACCCGATTGCCGTGGAAGACATCCAGCACATCGTCTGGAAACTGAAAGACAAAAACATCGGTATTCTGATTACAGACCATAACGTACAAGAAACACTTAGCATCACTGACCGTGCTTATCTGCTGTTTGAAGGAAAAATCCTCTTCCAGGGAACTCCGGAAGAACTGGCCGAGAACAAGATTGTCCGCGAGAAATACCTGAGTAACAGTTTCGTTCTGCGAAGAAAAGATTTCCAGCTGAAAGAAGTTAAAGAGTAACATAAAAAATAAGGAGTTTCTCATTCATACAATTGAGAAACTCCTTATTTTTTATCAATCACATTTAATTAAGAGATCCGGTTCCATCTGTAAAATTCAATGAAATAGCCTGTCCAGGATTAGCTGCTAAAGAATACTCTTCTCCTAAGTCTGTCCATCCATTATTTACAGCATTATTTTCACGATAGAAAATTGTTTCACCATCTTTCAATGTAAACTCAAGTGCTTCTTAGCGTGGATAGACACCTCGCCAGTTTGAGTGCGGAATACAAATCCTTCAATGCCGATAAAGTCGCCCAAGTCGAGCAGACGTTTAAATACTACATTATATAAGTCTTTGTTTTCATCCGGGCAGATATCGTCGCGGGTGATATATACTTGGATACGTCCTTTTGAGTCTTGTAGCTCAACGAAAGAAGCTTTACCCATTACGCGGCGTGACATGATACGTCCTGCTACCGATACCTGACGCGGCTCTTCGTCGTCTTTAAATTCAGCTTTTATATCGGTTGAAAAAGCATTGGTTACATACTCGGCTGCAGGGTACGGGTCGATGCCCATCGCTCTCATTTCATTCAGACTGTTGCGTCTGATTATTTCCTGTTCACTTAGTTCTAATACGTTCATTGTAGAAACATTAACTCATTTTCGTGGCAAAAGTAACAAAGTTTTTGCAATTAACGCCTATGTTATATTATTTAATTACCTTAGTGCCATTAAAAAACGGACTTTATGAACGTAGTTGTTTTACAAACTGATATTTACTGGGCCGATGTTGAGGCTAATCTTGCCAAGCTCGACCGTATGGTAGACGATGCTCCAGCCGAAGCCGAGCTGATAGTGCTGCCCGAAATGTTTTCTACCGGATTTTGTATGGATGCCGAGCGTGTTGCTTTGCCAAATGGGGGAGAAGTGCTTAGCTGGATGCGGCGTAAAGCCATAACCCGAAGCTGTGCCATTACAGGTACTGTGGCAGTATCCGATGCGGGCCGTTATTACAATCGCATGTACTTTGTATTCCCCGATGGCACTTATCGCACTTACGATAAGCGTCACCTTTTCACCTTTGGAGGCGAAGATAAAGTTTACACCTGCGGCACAGAGCGGGTGGTAGTAGAATATAAGGAGTTTCGCTTCCTGCTTCAGGTGTGCTATGACCTCCGATTCCCTGTATGGTCAAGATGTCAGGGCGATTACGATGCCATTATCTACGTAGCCAATTGGCCCGGTGGTCGTCGCGATGTATGGGATACCTTGCTTAAAGCCCGTGCCTTGGAAAATCAGTGCTACGTAATAGGCTCTAACCGTGTAGGCAATGACGATACAGGCGTTTACGATGGCGGCAGCATCATTATCGGTCCTTACGGAAAGACCATAGCCCGATGCGAAGACGATGTGGAAGGCATGGCAGTAGGTAAGATAGTGCGAGCCGTACAAGATAATTTTCGTCTACGCTTTCCGGCCTTGGCCGATGCCGATAAATTTGATGTTATTGTATAATAATATAATGAGTAAGTTCTGAATGTATATGCAACGGCCTTTTGGAATGCCGATTATAGCTGTTTTTCGGTAATTGAATGAAATGCTAAAATACGATGCTTTATATTTAGCATTTTTGTTTGTGTAGAATAGATTTTGTGAATTTGTTGGGCTTTCTACTTACAAATTGCTATTGTTTGAATTCTTATCAGACTGAAATTGAACGGCATTATTATTATTTCAAATAGCAAATTATTTTGAGTTGTTTTATCTTTGTTTCAGAATCTTATTATCTTTGCAACATTAGAAATTTAAAAAACTAACAAAAAAATAAAATACTATGAGCAAGTCTAAAGACGAATTATTGCAGATTCTTAGTCATTTTGATCTAGCAGAAAAAGTTGTTAACGCTGAACCTTTCGGAAACGGACATATCAACGATACATTGAAAGTTACAACAGATAAAGGTGAAATAAAATACGTTTTGCAGCGCATCAACCACCATATCTTTACAAATGTAGAAATGTTGCAGCATAACTTGGCTACCGTTACACAGCATATTCGCGAGAAACTGGAGGCTAAAGGAGAAACTGATATCGACCGTAAGGTATTGACTTTCTTGCCGGCTGATAATGGCAAAACTTATTATTTCGATGGCGATAGCTATTGGCGTGTTAGCTTGTTCATTCCAGACAGCAAGAGCTACGAAGAAGTTACTCCGGAGTTGTCGTACGAAGCTGGTAAGGCATTCGGCGATTTCCAGCACATGTTGTCGGATATTCCTGAAGGTACATTGGGCGAAACTATCCCTAACTTCCACAATATGGAGTTCCGTTTGGAGCAGTTCCACGATGCAGTGAAGGCTAACGCAGCTGGCAGACTGGATGAAGTTAAGGATTTGGTAGACGAAATTGAAAAACGTGCCGATGCATTCTGTGTTCAGGAACGTCTGTACCGCGAAGGAAAGTTGAAAAAACACATTAACCACTGCGATACAAAGGTAAACAATATGTTGTTCGATGGTAAGAACGGTAAGGTTCTTTGTGTTATCGACCTTGATACAGTAATGCCGGGATTCGTGTTGTCGGATATAGGCGACTTTATCCGTACCGCTGCAAATACAGGTGCTGAAGATGATAAGAACCTCGACAATGTAGGTGTAAACATGGAAATCTTCAAGGCTTACACACGTGGCTATATGGAAAAGGCTAAGAATTTCTTGACTCCGCTTGAAACAAGCTTGTTGCCTTACGGCGGTCGTTTGCTTACTTACATGCAGACTGTACGTTTCTTGACCGACTATATCAACGGCGATACTTATTATAAGATCGCTTATCCTGAACACAACTTGGTTCGTACTAAAGCTCAGTTTAAACTTCTGCAGAGCCTCGAAGCACATGCAGACGAAATGGATGGCTTTATGAAAGAATGGTTATAATAGGATAAATCATAATAGACATAAAATTCGGGCATCTGTCTTTGCGAGATAATCGTATAGATAGGTGCCCGGATTTTTATATGGAAAAGTAACCTATGAAAGAGTTTATAGGTGTGACTAAATAACATTACCTTTGTCTTGTAAACATTATGATAAATTATAGTACGGTGTGTTTAGCCCATGCATGCCGTGCTTAAACTTTGCAATATGATAACCCGATGCTATCTTGAGATAACGAAT
>ENA-UEOL01002065-UEOL01002065.1-human-gut-metagenome-genome-assembly--contig:-NODE-2065-length-11783-cov-6.369383_pt1 | contig 11783 bp, 10 predicted proteins | sample MGYA00242884_ERZ507884 | MGnify/ENA primary metagenome ERZ507884 (study PRJEB26167, sample SAMN06115417) | human gut metagenome | host: Homo sapiens | place: China:Chongqing | collected 2015-03-06... | reverse complement strand
ATTACATCAGTTAGAGACCATCTATTTAGTATGTCTGGATAAAACGGAAATCATTTCAAAAGTGAATGAGGAACAGCAGGAACTTCTGGAGAAAATACAGGTGGCTCTGGAAATGTGCTGAAAAACCATTTCTGACAGAAAAACTGATTCATTATTTCAGGCAGATCCCGGATTATCGATGCGACAGAGAGAAAAGACACGATCTGGCAGAAATGCTGGTATGTGTCACAATCGGATTTCTTTGTGGCAGGACAACGATCCGCAGGAGTCTTAACTGGTGCAAGAACAACCTGGAATGGCTGCGGAAACATATGGAATTGAAATACGGGATCGCCTCGCCTTCCACGATTAGTCGGATGCTGAGCGGAATTGATGAGGAATTAGCCTTGTGTGCTTTTATGGAATGGATTGGAGAGATCGTGGACTCGAAGAATACCCATCTTGCGATTGACGGGAAAGCACTCTGCGGCGCAACGGAAAAGACAAAATGTGCGGCAACTCCAATGATTTTGAATGTAGTGGAAACTGTCCGGGGATTGCTGCCTGCACAGCTTCCTGTAGATTCAAAGACGAATGAGATTGCGATGATTCCTGAATTATTGAATCTTCTGGATATCAGTGGAAGTATCATAACGATTGATGCGATTGGAACGCAGACCGCAAGCATGGAACAGATCCATGAACAGGAAGGACATTTTGTGCTTACCGTAAAGAAAAACCAACCAGAGGCTTATGAGGAGATCCATACGTTCATGGACAAACTGGAAGCGGAAGCTGCTAAAAAGAAAAAAGGCGAAATTCCAGAACCTGTAATGCGGGAGAAGGGGCCGGAAAGGATATTCCGTGTACCGCACTGATATCAGACCTTATTCTTACCGCAGAGGAACTGGGCATCATAAAAAGAATGCACTGGTCAATAGAGAACCGGCTCCATCATGTGTTGGACAACACATTCAGGGAAGATCGCTCACCTGCCAAAAAATCCCGAAATAATCTGGCGCTCATCAGAAAATATGCATATAACATCCTGCGCCTGGCAATGCACGAGACAGGTATCACAAATATAATGACAGAGATGATGGACTGTTTTTGTGACAATGCAGATTTGCGGGAACAGTATGTGTTTAAAGGCATAGCCGGTCTGTATTGACTATGTATAAAGAATACCTCTGAAAAAAGGTACTGTAAAGGAGATAGGGATAATTTGCGCCTTTTTTCAGAGTAAGCAAGTATACCAATGCACTTCAGCGGTGTATGTAGCATGATCGAGACTGCTGAAAGCAGGAATCGTTGGCACATGGTCTTCATGAAACAACCCTGATCCCCCCATTATCCGGTTGAAGTTTTATCCTTTGAAAGTTATAATAAAACCATCTATATATAAATATATGAAACAACACACTTGCAAAAGGGGACCATACATATGACATTAAGAGAATGCTACGAAATGATGTGCGGCGATTATGAGGGAGTTACCGGGAGACTCGTTTCGGAGAGTCTTGTCAGGAAGTTCGCGTTGAAATTTTTAAATGATCCGAGTTTTGGGCAGCTGCAGGCCGCGATTGAGAGCGGTGACGGCGCGGAGGCGTTCCGCGCATCCCACACTTTGAAGGGGATCTGCCTGAACCTCGGATTTACTGCTTTATTTGATGCCAGCTCCGATCTGACCGAAAAGCTCCGCGGAAACAATACTCTGGACGATGAGAGCAAATCACTTTTCGCACGCGTCCATGAGGAATATGACCGCACGATCCAGGCGATTGAAAAGCTCGATCCGCAGTAGGCAATGACGGCGGATCGGAAGTAACCGGCTACAAATTTACATTGGGGATAGAATATGGAAAAGATTGCGTTTCAGCTCGCGTGGCTGGGGGAACACAAGGTATTGATATTTCTGTTTTTTGCGGAATTGCTGGTCGCGGCGTGCCTGCTGATCGTTTTTCTTCATCTGCGTCTGTCCTGGCGCAGGTTAAATTTTAACAAGTCTGACGACAAGGGGAGTCTTAACGGGTTTGACCTCGTGGATGACCCCTGTTTTCTTCTCCGCTCTTCGGACCTTTTTCCACTCTATGTGACAAAGGATTTTGAACGGCAGTTCGGTCTTACGAAGGAACATTTTAAGAACGACGTTCTCTGCCTTGCCCCGAAGCTTCCTGAGGAACAGGCAAAGCGGCTTCGGAAAGAATATAACGCGTGGGACGGAAAACATCCGATCCTGATGGATATCGAACCGCTCGGGATGGATGCCTGCTACCGCCTTTCTGTGACAAGGAAAGACGGGATAGACCTGTTCCACTTCCGGGATATCACGGAGGAAAAGAGACAGCTTGATGAGATGCGGGCAGATCTCGAGGCCGCCGAGAACGTAAGCCAGTCGAAATCCGCTTACCTCTCAGAGATGTCCCATGAGATCCGTACTCCGTTAAACGGAATTATCAGTATGCTGAACCTGGCGCACCGCCAGCTTCACGGGCACAGCACCGAGGACTATATCGTGAAGGCAGAGCAGCTTTCCGAGTTCCTTCTGACCGTTATCAACGAAGTTCTCGATATGTCCCGGATTGAGGTCGGTAAGATCGAGCTTGAAAATAAGCCATTCGACCTCTACCACCTGGCAGACCAGATCCGGAACCTGTTTAAGAAGACAATTGAGGAAAAGGCCGGGGATGGCATCTGCTTTTTTAATCAGATGCAGCAGTATTATCTTGATCACAAGGATGAATGGGGCAGCCCCGATACCCTGAATTCCATCTTCCCCGGCTGGTCCCTGGCTGAAGGCGGCGAACCGCTTGGGAACTGGTTTACTCCGGCAGGACCTGGGCGTTATGTCTTTTATCCGTTGGACCGTGTTCCTGTCCCGGACGGGCTTACCGTCTCTGCCTCCGCAGGCTGGGATCCGACCCATGATAATAACTGCTATGCCGCTTTTCTGCAGCGGCTGTCTTCCGCGCTGGAGGGACTTGATGTCCTTGCGATATCCCGGCGCGTTACGCGGAAGGTTACTTTTTAAGCAGCCGCGCTATCGAGGCCGCGGGCGGCAGGGATGTACAGCTCACCTCCTCCGATGCCCACGCGTGGGTAGAGGTCTACATGGACGGCATGGGCTGGATCCCGGTGGATGTGACACCCGGATTCTACTATGATACCTACGCGCTCTTACAGATGGCACAGGTTCCCGGTGATATCCAGAGGACAGCGGCTCTGGAGGACAGCGGCGAGGAAGTGGATGCCCCGGATTCCCTGCACGCCGGAAAACGTCCGGACTCCGAGGTCATCGACCAGTTAAAGACCGCCGTAAACATCCTGTGGGGCATCCTGCTGGTCGTTCTCCTTTTCAAGGGAATCGGCATCGTCCTCCTGGAATTCCGCCATCTGATCACGGAGCGGCGGCTTTTAGGCATTCTGGAACTGCCTCCGGGCGACCGGGCCGGCATGATGTTCCAGGCGATCCGCCATTCGCTTCTCTTCTTCGGGATCTCCATCCATCCCGGATGGAACTGCGGCAAGACGGAAGCGCGGCTCTCCAGGATCCTTCTGGATTACGAGCCGGGACTTTACACCCGTGTGAATGAGCTGATGGAGAAATACTATTACGGTGGTGAGGTCCTGAAGGAATATGAGCTGCGGCTCTTATACCGGTTCCTGACGATGATCCGGTCCAGCCGTAAGAATCTGACGCTTCTGGAACGCTTCCGGATGCGGTATGATCTGTAACGCACCGCAAAAACGCCCCAGAGCAGCTTTCCCGGCTGCCCTGGGGCGTTTCTTTATATATTCTCCTGTCCTTCCTTCTCGCCGTACCAGCGATCTTTTCCTTCTGATTTTGCCTGGTAGAGACAGGCATCCGCCCGTTTTAAGAGGGCGTAATAGTCTCTGCCGTCCCGCGGCGCAATGGCGATCCCGACACTGCCGGAGATCCTTGTACTGTTTCTTCCTTCTACGGTAATGTTCTGGATCCCCGCGAGGATCTTTTCCGCGGTCTCCCTGGCGCGGTCCTGCTCCGTCTTTACAAATACGACAAACTCGTCCCCGCCGACACGGCCCACGAGATTCTCCGGGCCCGCCACGTCCTTTAAAACGTCCGCCACCTGGCGAAGGACCTCATCCCCGGCCAGATGACCCATGGTATCGTTGATCTGTTTGAAATTGTCGAGATCCACGAAACAAAACGCGTAATTGTCATCCGTATCCGTCAGCTTCTCGCTGATGGCATCAAAGGTCGCCTGGAAGTTGCAGATCTTCGTGAGTGGGTCTGTCTGGGCTTTTAAGAGCAGCTCCTCCATCCTCTGGCTCTTCTTCTGCTCCTCGAGATAGACGTTCGTCACGTCTGTCCTGGAGAACAGGATCATCTGGCATTCTTTATCGTAATAGCGGTAGTCCAGGCGCTTTCTCTTGTAGCCTCCGTGCTCCATAATCCCGCAGGTGAAGCTGTGGACCTCGTTGTGTTCCAGGACCTCCTGGATCCGGGATATCTGCATCTCACGCATCACCATCTCCTGATCTTCCTCCACCACATATTTCCTCACGTATTCGATCTTGGATCCTTCGTAATCATTGCATATCACCGGAGGAAGCGGGGTTCCCGCCCGGCTGCTGAACATCTGGTATCTGTTATGCTTCGCGTCCAGATAAATAAAATAATCGCAGGTCGATGATACATACTGATTCGCGATGGACCACATAAAGTATTCCTGTCCGGCCTTGCGCAGCAGGATATAAACCTTTTCCTGACTGTCGTTTCCCGGCGCGAACGCCAGCACCGTAACATGGTTATCCGGCAGTTTCCCGTTCATCGTCGAAAAGTTGTTGGAGAACAGACCTTTGCCCTTTTCGCATTCATTTCTCAGATGCCGCAGGCAAAAGTTGTCTCTCATCCTCTCGTGATCCGACGGTTGGATCTTATTTTTCATGTATTTCTCTAACTGGCTGTCCCAGATACATTCTTTTCCGCGGTCTGAAGGATCCGTGATGCTGTGGAGGATTGTCGCTTTTCCCGTCTTCAGGTCAACTTTGATGATCTCCTGATATAATTCCTGGATAGATTCATAAATTTCCTGGGCTATATTCATTGGAATACCCCCCCGATAATTTTTTAACAAAGTTGTTTTTTTCACACTTGCCACCTGCCCTGCTCCGGCTGGATCTGCTTCTCAGTATCCGGCCAGTTACTTTTTTACTCCATCATCAGCGGATTTAACTGCATGTTGGCAATATCCATGTTTTCCTGCGCATCCGCGTCCCTTACGAAGTCCTCCGTGCTCGTAACGCTGATCTTCCGGCGGATCTCATCCTGGATATCCAGCATACACTCTAAAATCAATGGGTTGAAGTTCCCGCATTCTCCGTTTAAGATCATCTGGATCGCTACCTCATGCGGATATGCTTTTTTGTAGACACGCTCGCTGACCAGGGCATCGTAGACGTCCGCCACGGATACGACTTGGGCGGAGATCGGGATCTCGTCTCCCTTCAAGCCATCCGGATAACCCTTTCCGTCCCAGCGCTCATGGTGCCATCTGCAGATCTCGTAAGCAAGCTGTACAAGGCGCTCACTGTGGTACAGATCAACGTTTCCGATCATGGCCGCACCAATGGTCGTGTGGGTCTTCATGATCTCAAATTCCTCTTTTGTTAATTTACCAGGTTTGTTTAATATCTTCTCATCGATATTGATCTTTCCGATGTCATGGAGCGCCGACGCCGTAGCGATCAGACCGATCTCCTGCCAGGAAAGATGGTATTTGTTTTTCTTTTTGATCAGCTGCTCTAAAAGCAGTCTCGATACGATATTCAGGTGAATGACATGTGGTCCGCTCTCGCTGTTTCGGAATTCAACAATCTGGCTTAAAATACCGATCATAATACGGTTGCTGCGCTCTTTTTCCCGGATCTGGGATGTTACAAGGCGGAGCTGGCGGCGCTGTTTGGAGTACAGCTTGATTGTATTTAACACGCGCTGGTATACGACTCTCGCGTCAAATGGTCTCCTGATATAGTCGCTGACGCCGAATCCGTAAGCTTCACTGATATATTTCCCGGAGTCCTCGCTGGAGATCATGATGACCGGAATATCCTCCAGCAGGCGTCTCTCATTCATCACCGTCAGGACCTGGAATCCATCCATCTTCGGCATCACAAGGTCCAGCATCACAAGGGCGATACCTGTTCCATACTGCTCCAGCATCTTTAAGGCAGCTTCGCCGTTTTCTGCCTCCAGGATCTCATAATCCTGTTTCAGGATCTCTGTCAGGAGCTCGCGGTTCATATCGGAATCGTCGACGATGAGGATCTTCGGCTTGATGGTCTGTGTCCTTAAATATTCCTGCATCGTCTCGTCCAGATACTCGGTCTTTTCCTCCGTGATAACCATGTTTTTCTGGTCTTTCGCGAAATACATCAGGCGGTCGGCCCTGAGAACTGCCTCCTCGATACTCTCGCCGTCGCGGGTGATCACACCTCCGATGCTGACAGAAAGGCGGAGATTTCCGTAATCCGCAATAGCGGTATCGTGGATCTTTTCCTGGATCATTTTTAATTTTTCGTTGAAGCTGTCCTTGCTGATTTCCGGCAGGATCAGGAGGAATTCGTCTCCGCCGTACCGGATCAGGCTGTCCGTCTTCCGGATATTCTGTCGGATCACGTTGACCATCATCTCAATGGCATGGTCACCCGCCCGGTGTCCATATGTATCGTTAATGACCTTCAGATAGTCCATATCGATCACAGCGACTCCCGCTGTGTTGGTCTTATTTTTTATCTCATCCTCAAAATAACGGCGGTTGTAGACTCCTGTGAGGGCATCCATGTAGACCATATGGTTATATTTCATCAGGCTTCCTATGAGCTTTTTGCATCCGTCCTCATCGATAAAGTTCTGGCTGTCCTGCTTCTGCAGCATCTCCATCACATACGGCTCGCCGTCGATCTCCACGTATCTCGCCGTCACCTGGTACATCTCTCTGCCGAGAAATTCCAGCTTTGATGTTTGGCCATGCTCTTCCATCATTCTCTGGCTGATGCAGTTTCTGCATGGTTCATTCTTCTGCCAGAAAGCAAAACATTCGCAGGGAGGGGCTGTCTCCATCTTGTCCAGGCCTTCCATCGCTCCCGTTTTTCCATTCAGATCCATCACCGTATACCCACGCACAAGGCGGACGATCGGGAAGATCTGCCGGAGCACTTCCATCTTCTTTTCGGCCTCTTCTCTGGTCATAATATCGTAATCTTCCATATAAACTACAGTTCCTCCCCTGTTCTATGGATTCCGGTTTAATAAAAAAGCATTTTCCTCTGTCTCTATATCTTCGAGATCGCAGGAAACTGCATGTCAGTCTTTGTTTTTTTGGTAAATTCAAGCTGATTCGAATGAGATAATCTGTTTTTATTATACCCCCATGATTCTGTTTGTTGTCTATACTTTTTATCGCTTTTGATCCATCGGTCCCGCCTTGTAAGGTACCAGATTTAAGGTACCCTGCATCCAGATCTGTCCTTTAAAACGGCGGCCCGGCTGCGGTTCTCCTAAGAGGTCCCTGCTGTTGATGCAGACCATGAATTCCAGGTCATGGCTCTCGATCTTCATGCGATAAATCTCTTCTTTTGTATAAATATTTCGGATTTTCTCAACTTCTTTGATTTCTCCGATAATGGAATACTGGTCGCACTCCACTCCGCAGGGCATGAAGCAGGAGTCGATAATGGAGTAGAGATCTTCCTTCATGGCTCTTCTGGAGATCTGGGAATAGAGGTCAATATCCTCGATGGTCAGGGTCTCCATGGCGTCCTCGTCCCCGTTTTTTGCGGCCTCGATCAGGCTGCTGCGTTCTTTTGCGGAAACTTTTGCCTTCTGGATCTGTTTCTGGCTTTTCTTGATTGGAAGAAGGACCTTTCCGCCGATGGACATGCCGGAAAAGCAGACCGATCCGATTCTGGAGTGGTGCTCTTTATCCAGCATTTTCTCCCGGAAATCCAGGAAATTCTGGATGTAGAAGATCAGCGTGATGCCAACTCTATTCTCATCCACCATGCCGGAGTAGGTCTCTTTCTCCGTGTGTCTCTGGACGGAGCACTCCTCCGTGGAGCCGACGACATTGCTCTCCAGGTACGGGAAGTAGTATTCCCGCTCGAAATTCCCCTCTTCCTTCAGTTCTCCGACGATCGAGATTCCAAGTCCCGGGGCGACTTCCGTGCGCATTTCGCACACGTTGCTCTCCTCATCGACCTGGACGCACTTCGTCACCGACGGCTGCCGTTCCAGCAGATCCAGAAGCTTGTCGATATCCTTTTTCTTTGTATACATGCTGAAACCAGCTGCACGTAAATATTTATGCATATGGATCAATAATCTCCTTTATCCTCGCCGTTGAAATCATCCGGAATCGCATCAAAATCCTCAATGTTGTCTGTCTCGATCTCAACCTCTTCCACATCGTATGCGTCCGCATACTGCTTTACACGTTCTTCTTCATCGTCACGGCGCTCTGCCTGGCGTTTTCTCAGTTCTTTCATGCGCTCGCTCTTCTTACGCTCGCTGCTCGGAACCTCGATATCCTGCTCTCCGGAGCCGCCTTTTAACTCTTTTTTCCTGCCGTTTTCGGCCTTTTCCTTTATTGCAAGGCGCTCATCCATAGTCGGGCGCTTTACATAGCCCAGGGCCTGCTCCAGCGCTTCCTGCTCTTCTCCGCCGAGGAGAACTTCTGTCGCACCTTCCTCTACCTCTTTTAAGTAAATGTAGCAGCCCTCACGGCTGTGAACAACATCCAGTACGAAACCACTGTTGTTGTTGTCCAACATTGCGATAACAAAGCTTAAGTTGCCGCCCATGCCCTTGAACGCGTTATACTTGACGTATCCGAATTTCTGGAATGAGGACTTGATCTGCTTGGACAGCTGTTTCATTGCATCCTTGCTGGCCCGGTCTTTCGCCTGCAGCTTCTCCATCTCATCCATCATGTCCATGATCGTATCTTCCAGTGTCTCCGCGTCTTTTCCGCGCATGAAGATATCGTATCTGCGGTATAGTTTATTGAGCTTCACAATACAAATGATCACCACGATCAATAATACCAATGACAGGATTGAAAATCCGATGATCAGTGCCATTGGATCGATGGGAAGATTGTATAACATACTGTTTTCCATATTTTATTTTCTGTCCTTCCGTATGTGTCTGTGCGTTTCGTGATTTTAGTCTTTTTGTTTCAATTTTTTCCTGTTCGTTAGCTTCCGTTTCATTTAGCTTTCATCTTGGGCAAAATGCCTGCTTTCTGCTTTTCTGCTCAATTTCAGGACACCCTAAATACAGCCTGCTTTTTCAGCATTTTCTTTCCAAAAAAATCCCATCAGCGAAGCTGATCTGGAATGGATTTTTGCGTGTAAGTAACTATGAAGATACTGAATAGTTACGCTGGATTATTGATTGGTTATGCCCTCAAGGATTCCATGAGCTCGATCAGGCGCTCTAACTCTTCCTGGGAGTAATACTCGATCTCGATTCTTCCTTTATTTTTGTCTTTCTGGTTGATGACAACCTTCGTGCCCATGATGGACTTTAATTTGTCCTCCACCTGGCGGTAGATCAGATCGATATCCGGTCCTTTTTCCGGCTTCTTTTCCTTCGGCGGGCGGTTCATCATCTTCACAAGCTTTTCCACGTCGCGGACGCTTAATTTTTCCTCGTTGATCTTCACCGCAACCTGGTACTGGCGTTCGCCTTCCTCAAGACCAAGAAGCGCTCTCGCATGTCCACTGGAGATCTTTCCGTCTGCCAGCATATCCTGTACACGGACATCAAGCTTCAGAAGACGCATGCTGTTTGTGATCGTTGCGCGGTTCTTGGATACGCGGTTCGCAATCTCTTCCTGTGTGAGATGGAACTCCTGGATCAGCTGCTGGAACGCCTGTGCTTCCTCGATCGGATTCAGATCCGCACGCTGGACGTTCTCGATCAGCGCGATCTCCATCGTCTGCTGCTTATCATACTCGCGGATCAGCACCGGGACATCCGTGATCCCCGCAAGCTTTGCGGCGCGCCAACGGCGCTCACCGGCGATGATCTCGTAGTGATTGCCCTTTTTCTGGACGATCAACGGCTGTAAAATTCCATACTGCCTGATAGAGTCCGCCAGCTCCTGAAGACTTTCTTCGTCGAAATTCTTTCGCGGCTGCTCACTGTTCGGCTCGATCAGGTTAAGCTTTAGTGTCTGCTCTACCGGTTTTTCTACGATCTTTTCAACGGGTTTTTCTACCACTTTTTCAACGATCTTCTCGACCGGTTTCTCAACGATCTTCTCAACCGGTTTCTCAACGATTTTCTCGACGATCTTTTCGACCGGTTTCTCAACGATCTTCTCAACCACTTTTTCTACGACAACCGGCTCAGAATTACCGGCATTCCGGGAATTATTCTTTTTAGCTGCGTCAGTGCTTACAGCCGTATTTCCTGCTTTCTTTGCTGCTTTTCCGCTGTCACTCTCTGCCCCGGTTCCATTTTTTTCTGTATTTTTAGCAGTTCCCTGATTTGCCATCAGGTGCTCTTTTCTCTCACTTCTGCTTACTTTTTCCGCAGCGTTCTCTTTCGTAGCTGTAACTTCTTCCCCGAAGAACGCGCCTAAACCTTTACCTAAACCACGCTTCGCCATTATAATTCCTCTCCTCTGCTGATGACTTCCGCTGCTAAAAGTCTGTAGCTCTCTGCCCCTGATGACCGGCTGTCATAGAGATTAATCGGCATCCCGTAGCTCGGTGCTTCTGCCAGTCTGACGTTTCTCGGAATAATTGTCTTGTAAATATTTTCATTCAGATGCTCTTTTACGTTCTCTACAACTTCCAGGGACAGATTAGTTCTGGAATCATACATCGTAAACACAACGCCCTCTACTTCCAGTGCCGGATTCAGCTTTTTCTGAACAAGATTTACTGTTTTTAACACCTGGCTTAATCCTTCCAGTGCGTAATATTCACATTGGATCGGGACAAGTACCGTATTTGCCGCGGTCAGCGCATTGATCGTAAGAAGGTTCAGGGACGGTGGGCAGTCGATGATGATAAAATCATATTTTCCATCCAGCAGTTCCAGATTTTTCTTGAGGATGCTCTCCTTTTCTTCCATATCAAGAAGCTCGATCTCTGCTCCCGCCAGATCAACATCCGACGGCATCACATCCAGTCGCTCCTGGATGCTGGGATTAACGCACTCTTCCACGGTGCACTCCCCCATCAGCAGTTCGTATACAGTATTGTCAATATTTCCTTTTTCCAATCCAAGCCCGCTTGTCGTGTTTCCCTGCGGATCAAAGTCAACCGTCAACACTCTCTGCCCTGCTTCAGCCAGGCAGGCCGACAAATTAATAGCTGTCGTCGTCTTTCCGACACCGCCTTTTTGATTTGTAATTGCAATAATACGTCCCATACCTCTATCCTTTCCGCAGGTCAGCTCTACTCTTTTTATCGTGTATCTCTCTCGATTCAGCCCAGATTTACCATAAAATCCGGTTTTTTCACGGGCTTTTCTCTATTTTTCTTCTACTATTTACTATCAAAACATTAGCGAAACTTAGTATAACACAATTTTTCCTATTTTCCTATTGATTTACCCTATAAAATTAAAAATGTTTCACGTGAAACATTTTTGTAAATCCTATAAGCCATATTTTCCGAGTTCCATGTGGCAAGTGTTTCCCGTGAAACACTATACTCTCTTCTCGATTTTTCTTCTTGTGGTTCATTGATGTTTCACGTGAAACATTATGATTTTTATCGTTATCTTTTCACTATACCCTTTT
>ENA-UEOL01002061-UEOL01002061.1-human-gut-metagenome-genome-assembly--contig:-NODE-2061-length-11815-cov-5.842307_pt1 | contig 11815 bp, 8 predicted proteins | sample MGYA00242884_ERZ507884 | MGnify/ENA primary metagenome ERZ507884 (study PRJEB26167, sample SAMN06115417) | human gut metagenome | host: Homo sapiens | place: China:Chongqing | collected 2015-03-06... | reverse complement strand
AGCCTTGTTATACATATCTTCACAAACAGTTCCCGGTTTTGCCATTGCCACAATCTCCTCTTGTATTTCTAAACACGTCTGATGTGCAGCATAGGCCTGTTCCGGCAACTTGCCAATGGAGAACACACGGCTCATATCGCCCATGTAACCATAGAAGTTTCCACCCATATCCACCATGAAACATTGCCCCGCTTGCAGGAGAGTGCCGCTCACGCCACCGGGCAATGAAGGATCAAGCCCTTTGCCGCCCAATGCAAAATCATACGGAGAAGGAACCGCTGCATTGTCACCGGCCAAAAGACTTCCCATGAAGATTTCCATACTCTGTCCGAATACGCGGAAAATACCCAGACAACCTTCCAGACGCATCAGCCGTTCTATTTCAACAGATAATTGACGGTCGGTCATTCCCGGCTGATAAACCGATGGAATCTGTTCGTATGCCTTTGTATGGGCAGCTCCGGAACGACGGAACATTTCGATTTCCATCGGAGTTTTTACGCTTCGTGCCTGACGAATCAACGCAGTGCCGCAAGGCACGACCTCTGTTTCGGGAAAGCAGGCAGCCAAACGATTATATTCCGTAAAGGGTAGTTCGTCACCCTCCAGCATCAACTTGACCGGCAAAGGAAGACCGCATTCTTTCAATAATCCGGTTATTTGCTCCGGCTTACGGATAGGATGAATATGCTCGCCCTCAATATCGTTAGGGCGCTTTATGAACAAACGCGCAGGAGCATTCAACGGCAGATATAAATAGCCGCTTACTACGCAACCATACGTATAGATTAAGTTTACATTGCAGGTAATAAGTGCCGCATCGATACCTTGTTGGGCCATGAGGGCACGTATCTTATCACGTCTTAATTTTAATTCCGAATAATCTTCTGCTGCATTCATGACCTCTGCAACGGTATTTTCGAAGAAACGTGACTGCATGCCGCTTGCCCCGACACTGCCGATTTCCTCTTTGTCTACAAGCAGGCAGACACTCGTGATCTCCGGTTTTTCCATTGCAAGCATTGCCATAAAGGAAGGGTATGCACATACTCTGTCATCATGTCCATATCCCATGATGATGCTGCGGTCAAAACCGTAATCTCTTGCCTCTCCTGCCGGAACGACCTCGATCTCTGCAGATAAGAAATCTTCTTCCTCTATATCATATTCTTTTGCAAGGATCTTCATGATATTTGCTTTTACTTTTTCTTTTGCAGCCTCTTTGTCATCGCCCGCTTCCTCTGCCGGAATACTTCCGATGATCAGATCAAGGTTCTCTCCCTCGATCACCTTCGCTGCCTTTTTCTCAAGCTGCTCTCCGGATAAATGGATCAAAAGATCGCTGACGCCAAATACCGGATCGCCCGGTTTGTCTCCGACATTGACTTTTACAACGGTACCGTCTTTTTTGGCGATCACACCGTGCAGTGCAAGTGGAAGTGTCACCCACTGGTATTTCTTGATTCCACCATAATAATGGGTGTCTAACATTGCGAAATCGGTATCCTCATATAATGGATCCTGTTTTAAATCCATACGCGGGGAATCGATATGTGCGCCAAGGATGTTCATTCCAGCCTCTAAGCCTTTCTTTCCGATCACGAACATGGCAATTCCTTTTCCCATGTTATTCGCATACACACGGTCGCCTGCTTTTAATTTTGTTCCTTTTTCTAATACTTCATCCAGATTTACAAAACCTGCTTTCTCGGCTCTTTTTGCAAATTCTGTGGTACATTCACGCTCTGTTTTGCACTCAGAAATAAATTTTCTGTAATCCTCTGCAAACTGAAATACCTCTTCTCTTTTTTTGCCTTCCGGGTATTTCTCCCATGCGTTTTTTCTTTCCATGACTGATATTGCCTCCATTTATGCTATTCTTTTGACTCCTGGCTTTTACTCATCATCGTCCGAAGATTTTTTTGTGAGATTTTCCTGCACACGGCGGTAAAGCTCCTGTGCTGCATTGTATCCCATCTTTTTCTGTCTGTGGTTGACAGCCGCCGCCTCACAGATGACGGCAAGGTTACGTCCCGGACGGATCGGGAGTGAGTGACATACTACCTTGTTGCCAAGAAACTCTGTATATTCTTCCTCTAATCCAAGACGGTCGTACTCATTTTCTTTCTTCCAGTCCTCTAACTTGATCACAAGGTCGATCTGCTGTTTTTCCTTGACACACTCTACACCAAACAGTGTTTTCACATCGATGATCCCGATACCGCGAAGTTCGATAAAGTAACGTGTGATATCCGGTGACGTTCCGATGAGTGTATGCTCATTGATCTTGCGGATTTCCACCACATCATCCGTTACAAGACGATGTCCTCGTTTGATCAGTTCGAGTGCAGCCTCACTTTTTCCGATCCCACTCTCACCCATGATCAGAAGTCCTTCGCCGTAGACATCTACTAAAACGCCATGGATCGTAATACACGGTGCAAGCTGTTCATTCAGACAATAAATAAGCTCTGCCATGAATTCGGAAGTACTGCGTTTTGTGCCAAGCACCGGAATATTTTTCTCCTCTGCAATTTTCAGGAAAGAATCATCCGGCCGCAGATCCCTGCAGAAAATAACACACGGAATATCATATCCCATAAATTCACTGTAAATCTTTTCACGTTTTTCCTCGTCTAACTGCTGCAGATACGTGTACTCTACCGTACCGATGATCTGAACCCTCGACTGTTCAAAGTGTTTAAAATAACCACTGAGCTGTAACGCCGGTCTGTTTACATCACTGATCATAATGCGATGTCCCTTTAATTCCATATCCGGCAGAAAATTACATAAATCCATGATCTGCGCGATCTTTGCTACTCCAACACCTTCCATATCCTTTGTCCTCTCCTAAACATATTTTTCGTAACGATTCTGACGACATTTTACCATAGATACCGGAATTCTTCAACTTGAATACCCGTGTTTATCTTCCCGGAAAAAAGAATAAACTGCCCGTGCCGCCTGCTCATTCATCGACTCTGTCTTTGCGAGTTCTTCCTCCGAAGCCTCACGGATCGCCTCAAGTGACTGGAACCGGCGCATTAAGGCTTTTCTTCGTGCCGGACCGATGCCCGGAATATCGTCAAGTACGGAATGTACCTGTTCTTTGCTTCTTAAAGATCTGTGATACTCGATGGCAAAACGGTGCGCTTCATCCTGGATCCTCGTGATCAGTTTAAAGCCCTCGCTTGTCCGGTCGATCGGTATCTCTTTATTCTGATAGTATAACCCTCTGGTGCGGTGATTATCATCCTTTACCATACCGCAGACCGGAATATTTATTTTCAGTTCATCAAGCACTTTTAATGCAATGTTTACCTGTCCGCGGCCGCCATCCATCATGATCAGATCCGGAAATCTTGTGAAACTTCCATATTCCTCTGACATTTCCCGTTCTGCAAGTTCTTTTTTCTCCTGAATACCGTGCGTAAAACGTCTGGTCAAAACCTCATGCATGGATGCGTAATCGTCCGGCCCTGTGATGGTTTTTAATTTGAATTTACGATAATCACTGCGTTTTGGTTTTCCCTTTTCGTAGACGATCATGGATCCTACCGTCTCAAAACCGTTGATGTTGGAAATATCAAATGCCTCCACGCGGGAAAGTCCCTCCATCCCCAGAAGATGCTCGATCTCTTTCATCGCACCGATGGTTCTTCCCTCCTCGCGTTTGATCTTCTCGCGATCCTGGGAAAGTACAAGCTCTGCATTTTTCTGCGCCAGCTCTACCAATTTTTCCTTCATACCTTTTTGCGGAACACGGATATAAACCCTGGCTCCTCTTTTTTCGGTTAACCACTCGGCTAAGACCTCGTGATCCTCGATCTCCTCCGGCAGCATGATCTCCCTTGGAATAAACGGCGTTCCCGAATAAAACTGTTTTAAAAAAGTTGTTAAAATCTGGCTTTTGGTATCCTCTGTCCCGACCCTGACATAAAAATGATCCCTGCCGATCAGCTTTCCGTCACGGATGAAAAATACCTGCACCACGGCATCCCTGTCATCCGATGCAAGCGCGATGATGTCTTTATCCTCACCGTCGGTATGCGTGATCTTCTGTTTCTGCGCGATCTGGCGCACACTACCTAAAAGCTCCCGGTATTCGATTGCCTTTTCAAATTCCAGATTTTCGGATGCCTCGTTCATTTTTTCTTCTAAGGATTTTAAGATCGGTGCATAGTTTCCATTTAAAAATTCGACGGCAGCATCGATTCTTTCCCGGTATTCTTCCCTGCTGATATAACCCTGACAGGGTGCCTGGCACTGATGGATATGGTAATTTAAACACGGGCGCTCTTTACCGGTATCTCTCGGCAGTACACGGTTACAGGTACGAAGCTGGTAAAGCTTATTGATCAGCTCGATCGTATCTTTTACTGCCCCCGCACTGGTGTATGGCCCAAAATATCTCGATTTGTCTTTTTTCTGCTGACGTGAAAAGAGTACCCGTGGGAAATCCTCACCGACCGTCACACGGATATAGGGATAAGTCTTGTCATCGCGCAGCATGGTATTGTATTTTGGACAATGTTCCTTGATCAGGTTGCACTCCAACACAAGCGCCTCTAATTCCGAGTCCGTAATAATATACTCGAAACGTGCGATCTGTTTTACCATCTGTGCCTTTTTGATGCCCTCATCATGACTCGGCTGGAAATACTGGTGTACTCTCTTTCGTAAACTGACAGCCTTACCGATATAGATGATCGCATCGTGGCTGTCATGCATAATATAAACTCCCGGCTGATCCGGGAGTTTTTTTAATTCTTCTGCGATGTTAAACATGAAACCTCATTCCTGCTCTGATCGTTCTGTTTATACTTATCCTGCTGATATTTATCTTATTTTTCAGCTTTTATTTCTGATACTTCTGCTGCGTTATTTCTGGTGTTCCTCATGTGCAGCTGTCTGATCGTCTACGACCTGATCAATAAAACTGCCCTTTTCCAAGGATACAGTATTCTGATCTTCCGCTGCACGTGAAGTTTCTGTTTCTGCCTGATTTTTTATTTCTGTCTGTCCTTCCGTTTTTGCATGTTCTTCTGTTTTCGCCTGCTCTAACGCATTTTTAGCATCCTCTGCCTGTTCGAAGAATGTTTTTTTCTCCTCTTCTTCCGGCTCCGGGATTCCTTTTAACTCGCGGAAAATCTTCATGAATTCTTTTCCGGTGATTGTCTCATGGTCGTAGAGATATTCTGAGATCTTGTCGAGAACCTCCCTGTTTTCTTCAAGCATGCGGTATGCTTCATCATAACTGTTGTTGATGATGGACAGTACTTCCTGATCGATCTGTGCGGCTGTCTCCTCACCGCAGATTAATCCTGCACGGTTATCTAAGTACTGGTTTTCAACCGTTGCAAGACACATCATGCCAAATTTATCAGACATACCGTACTGTGTGACCATAGCTCTTGCGATCGAGGTCGCACTCTCGATATCGTTGGCGGCACCGCTGGTCGCAGAACCAAATACAAGCATCTCTGCTGCACGGCCTGCCATATAAGTCGTGATCTTTGCAAGCAGTTCATCTTTGGTCTGTAAATATTTCTCTTCTTCCGGAGTCTGTAAGGTATATCCAAGTGCACCCATGGTACGCGGCACGATCGTGATCTTCTGTACCGGCTCGGTATTTTTCTGCAATGCCGTTACCATCGCATGTCCTACTTCATGATAAGATACGATCTTGCGCTCCTTGTCACTCATGATACGGTCTTTTTTCTCTTTTCCTCCGACTGCAACAAGCTCAAATGCATCAAATAAATCCGCCTGATTGACAAACTTTCTTCCATTTTTAACAGCATTGATCGCAGCCTCGTTGATCATATTTGCAAGATCAGATCCTACGAGTCCGGCCGTTGCCAGTGCAAGTGCATCAAGATCTACGGTCTCATCCATCATAACATCTTTGGAATGGACTTTTAATGTCTCTAAACGTCCTTTTAAGTCAGGTTTATCTACGATAATACGACGGTCAAAACGTCCCGGCCGAAGCAGCGCCTTATCAAGTACCTCCGGACGGTTTGTCGCTGCTAAGATCAGAAGTCCCTTCGATGTATCGAAACCATCCATCTCTGCCAGTAACTGGTTTAACGTCTGCTCACGCTCATCATTGCCGCCGTAACGGGTATCACGGCTCTTACCGATCGCATCGATCTCATCGATGAAAATGATACACGGTGCCTGTTTCTGTGCTTCTTTAAACAGGTCACGCACACGGGAAGCTCCGACACCGACAAACATCTCCACGAAATCCGATCCTGCCAGTGAGAAGAACGGAACCTTCGCCTCACCTGCCACCGCTTTTGCAAGCAATGTTTTACCAGTACCAGGAGGTCCTACTAAAAGCGCACCTTTCGGCAGCTTTGCACCGATCTCTGAATATTTCTTCGGATTGTGCAGGAAATCAACAACTTCCTGTAAGGACTCTTTCGCTTCATCCTGTCCTGCTACATCTTTAAAGGTAACACCTGTCTGCTTCTCGACATAAACTTTGGCATTGCTCTTGCCAACACCCATAGCACCGCCGCCCATACGTTTCATTAAAAAGCCGAGCAGTACCCAGATCAGTACTAATGGGATCAGATAACTTAAAATGCTGTAGATCCAGGTGGAAGTGTTATCCGGAATCACTCCGTAGATCTCCACACCTTTTTCTTTCAAAAGCGGGATCAGATCTTCATCTGCCACACGTCCGCAGTAATAAGTCGGCTGATAAGGACTCTTATCCTTTGTGACCGGCGTGATATCGATCTCGTAAGAACCGATCTCTACGGATTTGACTTCTCCTGCCTCTACTTTTTCTAAAAATTCCGAATAAGAGATCTCCTGAGTGCTCATCTGTGAAAAACGGTTTGACACCATGCTCATGATAAACAACACGATGAGGGAAACCAGGACAAATGCCATGATGAGCTGTCCGTTATGGTTGTCCCTGCCGCCGTTACCGCCATTATTCCCACCGCCATTGCCGCCGTTATTACCACCGTTATTGTTGTAATTGTTATTTCCATTATTGTAATTATTTGGTCCCTGATTATCCATAATCTATCCTTTCCAAACATCTGCGGCCTATGCCACATCTGGATTTTATCTGATATTCGTCAATATCTTCTTTATTATATTGAAAACCAAACGCAAAAGCAATACGCAGTTCATGAACTTTTGGTGTGATTTCTAAATTATTTCTAAATTCACTTTTATCTTTTTTAAGTTTTGCTGGATTTTGCGTAAACTTAGTTGTATACTATATGGGTTATTAAATACGTGAAATTTTTTTAATTTACTATAATTATGAGGAGGAAAACCCTATGCCTGTAAAATATGTCTTTGTCACCGGCGGTGTCGTTTCCGGTCTTGGTAAAGGTATCACGGCAGCTTCCCTTGGAAGATTATTAAAAGCACGTGGATACAAAGTAACCATGCAGAAATTCGATCCGTATATCAATATCGATCCCGGAACCATGAACCCGATCCAGCATGGTGAAGTCTTCGTTACCGATGACGGTGCAGAAACAGACTTGGACTTGGGACATTATGAACGTTTTATCGATGAAAGTTTAACAAAAAATTCCAACGTGACCACCGGTAAAGTTTACTGGTCTGTGCTCCAGAAAGAGCGCCGCGGTGATTTCGGTGGAGGTACCGTTCAGGTTATTCCGCATATTACAAATGAGATCAAGAGCCGTTTTTACCGCAATTTCACTTCCGATGAAACACATATCGCGATCATCGAGGTTGGTGGTACCGTAGGAGATATCGAAAGCCAGCCTTTCTTAGAGGCGATCCGTCAGTTCCAGCATGAGGTCGGACACGAAAACGCGATTCTGATCCATGTCACACTGATCCCTTATATCAAGGCTTCCGGTGAGCTTAAGACAAAACCGACACAGGCAAGCGTCAAAGAACTTCAGGGAATGGGTATCCAGCCGGATATCATCGTCTGCCGCTCCGAGCACGAACTTGATCAGAGCTTAAAAGACAAAATTGCCCTGTTCTGTAACGTACCAAACGGCAACGTACTCCAGAACCTTGACGTTGAGTATCTTTACGAGGCACCTCTTGCCATGGAAAAGGAAAATCTTGCCAAGGTTGCATGTAAGGCCCTGCATTTAGATTGCCCGGAACCAGATTTAAAAGACTGGGAAGCCATGGTAGATTCTCTCCGCCACCCGAACAAAGAAATAAAAATTGCTTTGGTCGGAAAATATATTGCACTGCATGATGCATACATCTCTGTTGTGGAGGCATTAAAACACGGCGGAATTGCTGAGCGTGCTACCGTCGATCTCCACTGGATCGATTCTGAGACATTAAATGATGACAATGCAAAAGAACTGCTCGGCGATATGGCAGGTATCATTGTTCCGGGAGGATTTGGTTCCCGCGGTGTCGAGGGTATGATCTCCGCAGCAAAATACGCAAGAGAAAACAACGTTCCATACCTTGGTCTCTGCCTTGGTATGCAGGTAGCCATCATTGAATTTGCAAGACATGTCTGCGGATTCCATGATGCACACAGTGTGGAGCTTGACCCGAACACCACACATCCTGTCATCGCACTGATGCCGGATCAGAATGGTGTGGAGGATATCGGCGGTACCTTAAGACTTGGCTCTTACCCATGTGTGTTAGATCCAACCTCTAAAGCCCGCGAGCTTTACGGTTCTGAAGAGATCCATGAGAGACACCGTCACCGTTACGAAGTCAACAATGATTTCCGTGCAGCACTTACCGAGGGCGGCATGAAACTCTGCGGTACCTCCCCGGATGGAAGAATCGTTGAGATGATTGAAATTCCGGATCACCCGTGGTTCCTTGCAACACAGGCTCATCCGGAATTCAAATCCAGACCGAACCGTCCACATCCGTTATTCAAAGGTTTTGTGGAAGCTGCTGTAAAGAACAGCATGAAATAAATTTTAAACGCAAAAAGCTGACTTGCCGGTTTGCCCGGCAGTCAGCTTTTTTCATAATAATAAAATGTTCGTGCAACGTGCATTCTGTTATTTATTTTCCAAAGTAAGCATCCACTCCATCGGCGATTCCCGATGCGATCTTCTGCTGATAATCGTCAGTCGCCATTTTAAGATCCTCATCCGCATTGGTCATGTACCCCATCTCAACGATCGTGACCGGAACCTGACACCAGTTGATACCGCTCATCGTATCTGTCTCCCAGACACCCTCACTTTTTGCACCGGTTGCCGCACACAGGGAACCTATGATGCAGTCGGAAAGTTTTCTTGAGTTCTGATAAATATTGGAGCAGTACGGGTTTGCTGCGGTCGGACAGATCGTCATCGCTCCGTTTGCCGCAGAGTTGGTACTTCCATTTGCATGAATGCGGATAAATGCTGCCGCATGATTATTATTGGCAACTGCCGCACGCTCGGAATTGCTGATATTGACATCATTGGTCGTCCGGATCATCAACACCTGATAGCCGCGCGCCGTAAGTTCCTGCTGCAGCTTTAAAGATACCTGAAGTGTCAGTTCGTATTCCGCAAGCCCGCTCGCCACACCTGTTGTACCGGAAGCAACTTTCGCTTTTGTCTCAGATGCGCCTGGCCCGATCGGCTCTTTTTCGTTATTTCCTTTTGCCTGATGTCCGGCGTCGATCACAACCAGATTACCGGAAATGTTTGTCTGGACTGTATCTGTCTGCGTATTTTCCATCTCAGCAGACTGTTCTGTGCCAGTCTGGGGATTTCCCGCCTCAGCAGACTGCGCTGTGTCCGCAGTCTGTGATGATGCACTCTCCTGCTCCGAATCTGCTTCTCCCTTAATCACCTCTGTTGTAATGATTTCTTCTGTTTCCCGGGTCTCCGTTGGTGCCAGTTCTGCCGGCTCTGTTTCTTCCGTCTGCTCTGTTTCCTGTGTTTTTGTCTGTGCAGTTTCTGTCGCTTCTGTCATGATCTGCTCCGACTCTGCCTCTGTCTGTTCTTGTGTTTCTGTGACATTTTTCTCTTCAGCAGACACCTGGGCAGATCCGTTTTCATCCGCTTTGCTGCCACATCCCGTCATAAAAGACGCCCCCGCCAGTATCGTACATAACAATAACGCCAGTAATCTTTTCTTCTTTTTTATATTGCCAAAACTCATATATTTCTCCATTCTTTTTGCTTATTATCTGTCTTCAATATTACATCTGATGCCTTACCACCGCATACTCATCATCCAGCTGGTAGTACGGACACTCTTTATAATGTCCCTGCATCAGGCGCGCAGCATCATCCTCGTCCATATCCACTTCGCAGTAATATTCGTCATCATCTTCATCGTATACATTGTATACACAACTGTCACAGCTCGCCATAACATCCTCCAATTCTTATTGCCGTATTTTCCATATCCTGTCTGCTGCTTATCTTTCACTTCCGACTCTTCCGCAGAACATTATCTCCATGTTGAGATCACTTCGTCATAAAGCTGTTCTAAAAATTCTTTCAAAAGTGTGCGCTGGGTATCCCAGTATTTCTCAGTGATCTCGTCTCCGTCCGGTGTGTTTTCCGTCACATCCATAACTGCATCTAAGATCTCCGGGTTCAGATCATCCATCGCCTCCTGCACGGCAGCCTCAAAATCACAATACGCCTCACTGGTCAGGTATAGGATGAAATTCTCGCGGTTTAAATTTCTTGCCTCATAACTTCCGGTAAAAATATCATTTCCCACCGATGCGATCTGTTCGAACTCTTCCTTTACCGTTGTATAGTCAACCGGGCAGTAACTCTCCGTAAAAAATTTATCAAACACTTCTTTGTCAATCTTTTGTTCCATGCTGTTATCGTCTCCTTGCATTTTTTGCGTTCCCATGTTATTTTAGCATAGAAACCGTTCACAGAAAAGACCGCATATCTGCGGTAATCATGGGCAACCCACTACACGGGCAAACCGTTTACCATAATATAGAAGAAACGAGGTTTATTATGACTGAATATCAAAATCTTCCAAACGATCCTGCTATGCTTTTAAGTTTCGTCAATACACAGCTCCGCGACAATTATCCGTCTTTTTCTGAGTTTGTTGCCGCATTTCATGCAGATGCCGATGCGATCACTGAAAAATTAAAAATGATCGATTACGAATATGACGAAACCCAAAATCAGTTTGTATAACATTTATTCCGGTACTTCATCATTCAGATATTTTCTGACACGCTTCCAATTCGGATAAAACTGTGTCATATAGCCCCAGAACACGGCATTATGACTCGGTTCTAAAATATGTGTCAGTTCATGCACAACCACATACTCCAGACACTCCGGCGGCTTTTTCGCCAGTGCGAGATTGATATTGATGTGGTGTGTCCTCACATTGCAGGAACCCCAGCGTGTTTTCATCTGGCGTATCGTAACACCGGATGCCTTTACGCCCATGACGGGTTCCCATTTTGCAATCAATTTTTCCACGTCTTTTTTCAAAAGCAGTTTCTGCTGTTTTAATTCCGCTTCGCTTAATTGTCTTACTTCCCTGCGTCCCTCTTTCGCATGCATATATTTTTCCCTGTAAACCCGGATCCAGTCGATCCGCTCCTTTGCAAAACGGTAAATCCGCTCGTCGCTCATCTGATGCGGCGCCGAAATGCGCACACTGCCATCCTCTTTACTGATACGCAGATACATATTTTTCATGCGTTTTTTCGTCACAATGATCGGGATCTCTTCTATCGTGAAACTGTATGTTTTTTCTCTCATATCCGGCCTTTCTGAAAATTTTCTGAATTTTAATATGATGATGTTGGGGGCAAATAGTGCATTCACAACATAACGACTGGCAAATTGCACAAAGCCGAGACTGCTTTTGTGAC
>ENA-UEOL01002057-UEOL01002057.1-human-gut-metagenome-genome-assembly--contig:-NODE-2057-length-11826-cov-11.416546_pt1 | contig 11826 bp, 8 predicted proteins | sample MGYA00242884_ERZ507884 | MGnify/ENA primary metagenome ERZ507884 (study PRJEB26167, sample SAMN06115417) | human gut metagenome | host: Homo sapiens | place: China:Chongqing | collected 2015-03-06... | reverse complement strand
ATCGAAACTAACAAAAATGCTATTTCTGATCTGAATACTCGTGTAGACAGTGTTGCAAAACAGCACACCACTGTAAAGGCTGGTGATAAAAACATTACTGTAACCGAAGGTACCAATAAAGACGGTGGCAAAGAATACACTGTAGCGCTTGATAAGAATATCAATGTTGACAAAGTAACTGCCGGCGATACCACTATTAGCGATAAAGGCTTGGAGATTAAAGATGGTCCTTCTGTTACGAAGGATGGCATTAACGCAGGTAATAAGAAGGTTACCAATGTTGCTGCAGGCGAACTCAGCGAAACATCTAAGGACGTTGTAAACGGCAGCCAACTGTATAAGACCAATCAAGAGGTTGCTAATAACACCAACCGTATCAACCAACTGGGCAGCCGTGTAAACAAGGTTGGCGCAGGCGCAGCTGCTCTGGCAGCCCTGCATCCGATGGACTTCGATCCGGACGACAAACTGACCTTCTCCGCAGGCTACGGCAACTACGGCGGTGAAAACGCTGCTGCAATCGGCGCTTACTACCGTCCGGACGAAAAGGTAATGTTCAGTGTTGGCGGTACCGTAGGCAACGGTGAAAACATGGTTAACGCAGGCGTATCCTTCTCCCTGGATCGCACCAACCATGTAAGCAACAGCCGTACCGCAATGGCTCGCGAAATCCTTGACCTGCGTGCTGAGGTTACCGAGCTGAAGGCTATGGTTGCTAAAGGCGGCTTAGGCTCCATCGCAGAAGATAAGATGAAGATCTTCCCGGATGTTGCTGAAAACCACTGGGCATATGAATACGTTGGCAAGCTGGCAGCTGCAGGCATCATCGAAGGCTATCCTGATGGCAAATTCTCCGGTGACCGCATGATGAGCCGTTACGAATTTGCTGCAATGCTCTACCGTGCAATGCAGAAGGGCGCTCAGCTCGACAGCAAGATTATCAACGAGTTCGCTCCTGAAATGGGCCGTATCCGTGTTGACCGCATCAGTGGCGAAGACGGTGACCGCGACAAGATTGAGCGTGTACGCGTAAATGCTGTTAAAGGCGAACGCGACCATTACGGCAACAAGCTGGCAAAATAAATTGTCGGCAGTGACAAGTGAATAAAGTTCAGTAAACAGTAAAGGCGTTCTCCCGCAGGGGAGAACGCCTTTTGCAGTAATGAAATATGCCATGAGTATAATAATACTTTTTATTTAACGAACTGTTGTTTTTAAAGCGCTTCTGTGTTATAATTACCTTAGTTGCATAGGTAGCCGCATTTTGGCGGAGCTTATGCCTGGTCGTGCGGACCAGTGGCGCCTGTCGAGCTTTCGGCAGGCGCCTTTTCCTTTATGTCAGTCGCAATTGCCGGCTTATATATTTTTACTGCAAATTATGCTATAATCAAAGGAGGAAACATATGCAAAAGCAAATCTCTAATCTCGATAAGCTGACTCTGTCTAACGATTTTCTTTTCAAGCACGTTATGCTCAGGAAGCGCATCTGCAAGCATATTCTGGAAGAGCTTTTACACACCCAAATTGCAGATATTACCTATCTTGAAGCAGAGCAGACTATTGATGTTTATCCTGACAGCCATGGTATTCGTTTGGATGTTAGAATTGCAGATACTGCTAATACTCATTACAATTTGGAAATGCAGGTAAAGAATCCTGTTAATCGTGCTACAGGAAAATTTCTGTTGCCTAAGCGTACCCGCTACTATCAGGCTATGCTTGATACGGATATGCTGCAAAAAGGTCAGGATTATGACGAATTATCTCCTACGTATATAATTTTCTTCTGTCTGTTTGATTTTTTTCAGGATTCTCAGCGTATTTATACCTTTAAGAAGCGTTGTCTGGAAAACATGAATATTGAATTGGCAGATGAAGCAGTTATTATGTTTCTCAATACCTTGGGAACCAAAGGTGATGTGTCACCGGACATTCAAAGTCTGTTTGACTACATCAACAGCAATACTATTAACAGTAATTTTACACGTGAGGTTGCTGACACGATTGTGGAAATTAAAAATGACAAGAAAGTGAGGGATGCCTATATGACTTACGAAATGCGTATGAAAGACCTGCGTGACGAAGCACATGCCGAAGGTCTGGCCGAGGGTAAGGCTCAGGGTCTCGCCGAAGGTAAGGCAGAAGGTCTCGCCGAAGGTAAGGCAGAAGGTCTCGCCGAAGGCAAGGCAGAAGGTCTCGCCGAAGGCAAGGCAGAAGAAAAGAATGCAACTGCAAAGCGTCTTTTAAGTATGGGATTATCTGTAGAGGATATTGCTAAGGCTACTTCACTTTCCGTTGAGCAGGTTGAAGCAATTAAGGCGGAATGAATTTAATAAGTTGCTTACAGTAAAGGCGTTCTCCCGCAGTGGGAGAACGCCTTTTTACATTGTAACGAAAGCAGTTAAGCTGTTATGGTATACGCTTTATAGACTGCTTGCGAAGCTGACACTTACCATTTTTCCGGAATTCCGGGGAAGTCGGCAATCGTCAGCATACAGCAGCTGCCGGCGGCCAGCAATGTATCTGCATCAGTATCATATACATGAATCTGCATAGTAATTAACTGGCCATTATGCGAAACAACCTCAGCCTGTGCTTCTACCATTGCACCGGAAGGAGCGCTCTTAATGAAATCTACGGTCATCGATACCGTAACCACGCGCTTGCCCATAGCGGCGCAGGCGATGCCGGTGGCATTATCCACCAGTGTTGTAAGCAAGCCTCCGTGCAGCTTGTCGTTGAGGTTTGTGTGGATAACAGGGTCGATGCGCAGGCCTACTGCAGCTTTGCCGCAGCTGATGCTGTGAACCTTTATGCCGCAGTGCTGCATAAAAGCGTTATGCGTGTAGATATCTTTTACGCTTCGGATAATTTCTTCCGGTTGCATAAATCATTCCTCCTTTAGACAGGCGTCCAGCGCTTGGGCAACGTCGTTGCATTGCTCAAGGCTTGCTACCCAATTTTGTAAACGTAATGCCTTTGCTTCACCGTAAACAGGTACGGCAAGGCTCATAAACTTGGCGCAGAGCTCATCCCAGGTCAGAGGATTTTCCGGATCTCCCTTAGGATAATCAACCTGCATTGTAAGAGTTTGTCCGTTATGCAGCTGAATTTCTACTCTGGAAGCCAGCTTGGAAGCATCTGCTGCATGAAGCTGTTCCATAGCCTCATCACGGATAACCTCGATGTGTTGCATTAAATCCGTAAGCTCCGGGTTATGGATACATTCCTCGGTGAACTGTGCAATGCCTACTTCGCCGAACTTCAGCATAGCAGCGGAGCAATATTGAATACTGAATTTGCCGCCGTAGGGAGTTTGCGGCTGAGGATTGTTGATCAGATAGTTGGTAATATCGTTGACGTACAGCTTAATTTTAGCGATATCCTTGGGCTGCAGGGAATGAGCCTTGCGCAGCTCCTGAATGGCGTAAAGTGCGGCATGGGCGTGCTTGCAGCAGGCGTAGGGCTTGAAGGAGTTGATGTCAATTTTCAGCTTGTCGGTGCTCATGCTTTCGGTAAGCTTTTCCAAATGCGGTTCTTTGACCATGGCACGGCAGAAGCCCTTTTCGCCTTCTAAAATTTCACTGGCTGCAGTAAAACCCTTCTGCGACAGATAAGCGCTGAGAACACCGCTGTAGGAAGCCTTGCCCGTGTGCAGCGGCTTGCTCATGGCACCCTCTTTTAAAAACTCCCACAGGCCTGCGGCCTGGGTACCGGCGCTGCCGTAGCACATCAGTGTCTGCTGTGCGTCAAGACCGAGAGCGTTGGCGGCAGCAGCACCGGCGGCGATGGTGCCTGCGGTACCGGTAGTATGCCAAAAGAAGTAGGATTCCGGGATAACCGCTTCGCCTACGCGCCCGCTTGCTTCGTAGCCTGCACAAATTGCTGCGATGAGCTGCTTACCGCTTTTGTGTTCTGCCTCGCAGACAGCCAGTGCGGGAGAAACAACAACGCAGGCCGGATGAATAATCGACGGGTTATGCAGGTCATCAAAGTCTAGACTGTGAGAGGCAGCACTGTTGATAAAGGCTGCGTTCAGGGCACCGGCCTTTTTGGCAGGAAGGCTGCCGAAAATATTCGCCTGTGGCGCATCACCCTGCAGGATAACATCATGGATGATGCGTACCGGTTTTTCCTGCGAACCGCGGATAGCAATTCCCAGCCAGTCCAACAGACATTTTTTAGCCATTTCGATACTGTGAGCAGAAAGCTTTTCATAGCACAATTCTGCGGTAAATTTTGCTAATGCTTTAGTTGTCATTGTAAATACCTGCCTTTGCTTTAATTTTAACTATTGCCATGGTATTCGCCAAATGCAACGTAAACACCTGCCTTAGCCTTAAAACAGATTACCTCCCTGCTGATATTCTCCGAAAACCTCGCGCAGTACGCCGCAGATTTCGCCTAAGGTTGCATAGGTTTTAACAGCATCAATCAGATAAGGCATAAGGTTAGCTTCACCCTTGGCAGCTTCCTTCAGAGCTTTCAGGGAAGAATCTACTGCGTGCTGGTCACGGTGAGCCTTCATTTCATTTACACGGGCAATCTGACGTTCCGCAACGCTTAAATCTGCCGTAATAACGTCATTTGTTTTGACAGCCTTATTGTCTGCAAATTTGTTGACACCGATGACTGTACGCTTGCCTTTTTCAATATCTGTCTGATATTCGTAGGCATGGGCGGCCATTTCACCTTGCATATAGCCTTGTTCGATAGCAGCAACCGCACCGCCCATGGCATCAATTTTTTGGATGTATTCATAAGCTTCTTTTTCGAATTTGTCAGTGAGTGCTTCAACATAATAGGAACCGGCCATGGGGTCGATAGTGTCGGCAACACCGCTTTCGTAAGCGATGAGCTGTTGGGTACGCAGTGCAAGAGTTGCACTTTCTTCCGTCGGGAGGGCAATGGCTTCGTCATACGCGCAGCAGGCCATCGACTGAATGCCTGCAAGTACAGCGGACATGGCCTGCCAGGTAATGCGGGCAACGTTGTTCAAAGGCTGCTGTGCTGTCAGCACGCTGCCTGCGGTATGAACGTGTACGCGCAGCATCTGTGCTTTGGGAACGGTAGCTCCGTAACGCTCTTTCATGATGCGTGCCCACAAGCGGCGGGCAGCGCGGAATTTGGCTATTTCAGAGAAGAAATTCAGGCCGGCGGTAAAAATCCAGCTGATACCGGGAGCAAAATCATCAACCTTTTGGCCTGCTTTGATTGCAGCATCAATATAGGCCATGGCATTAGCGAAGGCAAAAGCGATTTCCTGTACCTCGGAAGCACCTGCTTCGCGGATGTGATAAGCGCCAACACTGATAGTATTCCATTTGGGGATATTCTGCGAGCAATAAGCAAAGGTATCTGTAATCAGGCGCATGGAAGGACGTGGCGGAAAGATATAGGTTCCACGGGCGATATATTCCTTGAGGATATCGTTTTGAATAGTGCCCTTCAACTGCTCCGGTTTTACTCCCTGCTTTTCGGCAACAGTAACATACATTGCCAAAAGTACGGCTGCCGGACCGTTGATGGTCATCGATGTGCTGACCTTATCCAGCGGAATACCTTCAAAAAGCTTTTCCATGTCAGCGAGAGAATCAATTGCTACGCCAACCTTGCCTACTTCACCTTCGGATAACGGTGCGTCACTGTCCAGACCGATTTGTGTAGGTAAATCCATAGCTACGGAAAGACCGGTTTGCCCTGCCTGCAGCAAATACTTGTAACGGGCATTGGTTTCTTCGGCAGTGGCAAAGCCTGCATAAGCACGCATAGTCCACAGGCGGCCTCTGTACATTGTGGGCTGTACGCCACGGGTGAAGGGATACTGACCGGGAAAGCCGAGTTTACTGTTATAATCAAATTTTTCATCTATATCTAAGGGTGTATATAAGCGCTTTTCGCTTAAATGCTGCCGTTCGGGGAATTTTGCGATTGCCTTGGCAACCTTGGCATCATAGGCATCTAAGCTAAGCTGTAAATCTTCTCGTGTAGTCATAATGATCTTCCTCCTTGGATTTCTCTTTCATCGTGCCTGTTTTTTCTAACGCTATGTGCATGTCGAAGGCGTGTTCCAAATCAACAGGCTCATGGCCGTTTTTTCTTTGCGCCATTTTCAGGTAATCATAAAGCTGTTCCCTGAAATCGGGGTGGGCGCATTTTTCGATAATCAGTTTGGCCCGTTTTAGAGGACTCAGACCGCGGATATCGGCTACACCTTGCTCGGTAATAAAAACCATCGTATCATGTTCGGTATGATCTGCGTGTGAAACCATGGGAACTACGCTCGAGATATTACCGCCTTTGGCAGTTGATGAGGTAGAGAATATTGTCAGGTAACCGTTGCGCATATAATCTCCGCTGCCGCCGATACCGTTCATCATACGGTTGCCCATAACATGGGTAGAATTTGCCTGACCGTAAATATCAAATTCAAGCGGTGTATTCATGGAGATAACGCCGAGGCGGCGGATGACCTCCGGATTATTGCTGATGTCGAGCGGGCGCAGAACAATGCGGTTACGGTAGAGCTCGGGATCTTCTTTATACATCTCCCAAACTGTTGGCGATGGAGTGAAGGCACAGCCGGAGGCTTGGGTGACCTTACCGCATTTTATCAGCTTGAAAACAGAATCTTGCAAAATCTCTGAGTACATAGTAAGATTTTCAAATTTAGATTCTGCCAAACCCATTAATACAGCATTGGCTATGCTTCCTACGCCGGACTGCAACGGCAGCATTTGCTGCGGCAGACGGCCGTGGCGCTGCTCGTGCTCCAAAAAATCAACCAAGTTAGCGGCAATTTTTTTGCTTGCTTCATCAGGAGCGCTTAAATTGCGTACATGGTCGACAATGTCTGATTCGACGATGCAGGTAATTCTGTCAAGTCCGCAGCTTACATAAGGAGAACCGATACGGTCACCGACATGATAAATAGGGATTTCGGTGCGCTCAGGTGGTTTGCTGCAGATGTAAATATCGTGCATTCCCTCCAGCGTCAACGGGATAGATGTGTTGACCTCAACAATAATTTTTTTTGCATGCTTTACAAGCATAGGCGTGTTGCCGACGCCTGGACCGAGAACAATGCTGCCGTCTGCATTAATAGCAGCGGCTTCAACGATTGCGACATCAACATCGCCGTAAAAGCCGTAGTCGATTTGTTGGGCAAAGTGGCTTAAATGCTGATCAATATAGGTTACGATGCCGGTGTTGATCTGGCGGCTGAGTGTTTTGTTGGAGGCTGCATAATAAGGCATGCGTCCGCTGATACCGCTGACTTCGGCAAGTGCTTCTTCGATTTCCGGTCCGACGGAAGCACCGCTCCAAATATTGATACGGCATTTTTTGCCGGCCTTGATGGCTTTAGCGAGAGCAAGTGTGGTTTTCTTAGGATAGCCAGAGGGGGTGAAGCCGCTGACACCGACATTCATACCGTCGGTAATCAGTGTGGCTGCTTCGTCCGCGCTGACTATTTTGTCAAATAGGCAGGGGGTGCGCAAACGTGTTGCATCCAGCATTTCAAAAACCTCTTTTCTTTTTTGGAAATTTCCTTATCTGCTTACAGTTTAAATCTATCAACATATAAAGTAAAATACGGAAAATACATTTTACATATAAAAAATGAATATACGTTAACTCGTTCTTTGATGCGGGAACAGGATAATTCATGATATATAGTTGTCTGTTTTTAGAAAAAAACGAAAAACTTATGCTTTTATTCCTAATCACTTATAAAAATAATCTATTGGAGTTATATGCGTTTTGCATATGCTGTCATTGGTTTTATGAAAAATTTAATTTTAAAAACTAAAAAAGTACTCAGAAATATTGCTGTATAGTATAATAAAGGCAGAGAGAAGTAAAGGAGAACTATATATGGACATAGAATATTACCGCAATTTTATTGCCATAGTTGAGGCCGGCAGTATTTCTGCCGCAGCTAAGCAGATAGCAATTGCCCAGCCGGCGCTGAGTAATCAGCTTAAGGTGCTGCAGAAGCGTTTTGGTACGCAGCTGCTGCATGTGCGCCGTGGTGGTCACAGCATTGAGCTTACGGATGCAGGCTGTATTTTATATAACAAGGCTAAGTATATCTGCTCGGCAGAAAACAGCGCTCTGAAGGAGATAGTTGACTGTCAGGCAGGCTTTAGCGGTACGCTGCGCATCAGTCTGTCGCCTTCGATGTCAATAAACTTTATTAAAAACTTTTTGAGTGATTTTTACAGAGAGTTTCCGCATATTAATTATGAGCTGTATGAGGTGCCGATTGACGAACAAACCCAGCAGCTTTTGGAGGGGAAAACGGAAATAGGCATTGCCAATGCACCCCTAAAGCAGTCTAAACGCTTTGAAACGCTGTTCAGCCGTAAAGAGCGTCTGGTTGCGCTTTTTCATAAGGATAGCCCGTATCTGAAAAATGATAAGCCTAATATCCTGCTGGATGATTTGGAGGACATTCCGTTATGTCTTTCGCGTGGCTGTTCTGAGCTGTTTTTTTCTGTGTGCTCGGATTCACACATTTTCCCGCAGGTTATGAGTATTAATACTACTAAGCTTTCGGCCATAGCCTGGGCAGAAAAAAATACCGGTGTGGCAATTGTACCGGCACCGGCTGTAGAATTGTTTCCGGCGAATCTGGTCCGCAAGGAAATCAAGGATGAGCGCTTGTTTCTGGAGATGACGCTGTCTATAGTTAAGGGCAGAGAGCTGTCGCAGGTTGCGCAGACCTTTATTAATTATTATATGCAGAATAAATAAAAATACGCCTTAGGCTGTTGATGCCTAGGGCGTTTTTGTTTGCCTTCTTACTTTATTTTTTTCTTCGGCCTGTATTCCGAAATAAACAGGCCGGTCATTGTCAGGATGGTACCGAGTGCTACCAGCAGAGTGATTTTCTCCTGCAGGATAATTGCTGAGGTAATGACGGTGATAACAGGAACCATATAAATATAAACGCTGGCCTTGACTGCGCCCAGCTCCTTTACTGCCAGATTCCAGGTGACAAAGCAGAGGGCAGAAGCGCCCAGTCCCAGAAAGACAATGTTGAAAAGATATGTAGTATTGGCGAAGCGCGCCAGGTTCAGTTCAAAATCCAGAAAACCGAGCGCCGGCACCATAAAGAGAATGCCGTAGAAAAAGGTTCTGCGAGTGGCGAGGATAACAGGATAACCATAGCTACTGATTTTTTTCGTCAGCAGAGCATAAAATGCCCACACGACGGCAGCCGAAATCGCCAGCAAATCACCCAAGGGATTGAGCTGCATGGCTGCGCCGTTGAAGCTGATGCAGGCAATACCGCTCATCACGATAAAAAAGCCGATGATGAACTGCTTGCTTAAGCTGCCGGCAGAGCGCATAAAATAATGCGCTAGCAGCGCAGTAAAGAAAGGCGCGGTGCTGCCGATTACGCTAACGTTGGAGGCTTGCGTATAGGTCAGGGCGATGTTTTCCAAAAGGTAGTAGAGGCAGATGCCGCAGAGGCCTGCTGCCATAAAAACAGGCTCCTGCTTTTTATCTGTTTTCAGCATTTTAGGATAGGCCAGCCAAAGGGCGAAAAAGGCCATAATAAAGCGGAAAAAAAGAATTTCCAGCGGCTGAAAGCCGGTAAGTAAAACCTTGGTAGAAATAAAGGTTGTGCCCCAGGTAGCAATCGTAATGAGGGCAGCAAGGTGACCGATGTAGCGAGTGTTTTGCATTTGCTTGGGAATCTCCGTTCTTTTAGTGCGCAGTAAAACGCACTCTATGATTTTAGCAGACTAAAATCCTGCTATGAACAAACTATCCCCTCTGCCAATGCAACAGAAGGGATAGTTTGTAAAATTTTATTTTGTGTGCTTGTCTTCGGCAGCCTGCTTATTGGGGGCTGCTGCTGCGTATTTCGTCAGGGCAACCTTCGTAATGTGGAAGTCGCCTACTGCAGCAGGGCCGTCGATACAGCCGTTGGAGCAGGCCATGCCTTCGATATAGCTGCAGTCGAGCTTGCCTGCGGCAGCAGCCTTAACCGTATCACGGCATTTGTCCAGTCCGGAGCAGTATTGCGCATTATGTACCTCACCGCCCATAGCTGCAACCGTATCCTGCACGGCAGCGCTTACGCCGGCCGTCAGCGGGAAGCTCAGGCCAAGCTTGGAGGCATCGCGTTCATAAGCAGTATCACCGCTCATTTCCGCAAATTTGATATCCTTGCCCTCCAGCATGCACATAATCTCTTCAAAGGTCAGCACATAGTTGATGGTTTCGCGGTGCTCGCGTGCTTCCACCTTTTTGGCGATGCAGGGACCGATGAACACAGTAACTGCATAAGGATATTTTTCCTTAATCAGCTCAGCGCAGGTGAGCATGGGAGAAGGTGTATCCGAAATCTTGTCCGCAGCCTCCGGCACCTGTGTTTTAATCAGCTTAACAAAGGCAGGACAGCAGGAGCTGGTCATAAAGCCCTGCTTGGCAGGAACCTTCTCCAGATATTCCTCTGCCTCCTTAACGCTGGTGATATCGGCGCCAACGCCAACCTCTACAACTTCAGCGAAGCCTGCTTTTTGCAGTGCCTCGTAAATTTGCGCCATGGTAATCTTCAAACCGTATTGGCCTACGATAGAAGGTGCCACAAGGGCGATAACCTGCTTGCCCTGTTGAATTTCGCGGATAACGCGGATGATATTGCTGCGCTCGTCGATAGCGCCGAAGGGGCAGGCATTGCGGCAGGCACCGCAGGAAACACATTTTTCGTGGTCAATGACAGCCTTACGGTTTTCACCGATGCTGATGGCACCGATGGCGCAGGCACGCACGCAGGGACGATGGATTTCGATAATCGCACCGTAGGGGCACATCTGCTTGCAGCGACCGCATTCGATACATTTCGTTTTATCGATAAAGGCGCGGTCCTGAATAATGCTGATAGCCTTTTTCGGGCAGTTATTCATGCATTTGTGGGTGATGCAGTGACGGCACATATCGGTAACGTAATAAGCATCAATCGGGCATTGGTCGCAGGCTGCGGGGAGCACGTCGATAATCGGCAAATCGGTGCGCTCAGGCTCGTTCAGCGTCAGCTTGGCAGCCTCGATGATATTGCTGGAGCACTCCTGGCCCAGCGCCATATCAATACGGTTTTTCAGTACGGCTCTTTCTTTATAAACACAGCAGCGGTAGCGCGGAGTATCCTCGCGTACCTCCTGCAGAATATCGTAGACGTGGTCAGGCAACTCGTTATTCCAGGTGTAGCGGGATAAATGCTCCAGCACCATGCGGCGCAGCTGCGCAACAGCGGTTAATTCCATAAGGGTTCCTCCTTGGCAATTAGTTATATTGCGTTTTGCATTGCATACTCTATATTGTACAATTCTTTACAGAACGCAAAAATCCTGCTGAGGAGCATGCGTAATGGTTTTAATAATGTTAAATTTGGTATTTTTCTAAACAGTTATATAGATGAATCTGTCAAAAAATCTCTGATATTTTTATGGATAATACCATTACGGCTCATATCGAATTCGTCGAGTGAAAGCACATATTTCGGATAATTATCGGTAATTTCATTGTAAACACCGAACTCACGTTGAATAGTTTCTTCTGCAGCTAATAAGTACGTAACTTGAATATATATTTTTTTTTCTTGTTTTTCACAGATAAAATCAATTTCTTTGGTATCTACCTTGCCAATGCTCACCTTATAACCACGGCGTAAAAGCTCAAGATAAACGATATTTTCCAGAATGAGATTAATATCCTTCATGTTGCCGCCGAACAACCGGGACAGCACCACACCGATCTGCGACTTGCCCTCGCCGCCGCTGCCCTTAATGACCATCATGCGCTGACCCTTGT
>ENA-UEOL01002045-UEOL01002045.1-human-gut-metagenome-genome-assembly--contig:-NODE-2045-length-11872-cov-10.934209_pt1 | contig 11872 bp, 10 predicted proteins | sample MGYA00242884_ERZ507884 | MGnify/ENA primary metagenome ERZ507884 (study PRJEB26167, sample SAMN06115417) | human gut metagenome | host: Homo sapiens | place: China:Chongqing | collected 2015-03-06... | reverse complement strand
ATTGTCAGAAAATACGAACAGCCAATCCAAAATACCCAACCAATGTTCCAATCCATAAACTTTCTTCACCCCTTTATGCAACCAGTCCCTTTATTATAGTAAGAGCTACTGCTATAACAATGAAACCTATTGCAATAATTTTTGAAATTCGATTCTTACTTATCGGATTGTATGAAGAAAATTTATTATATAGTATCAGCAACGCAGCATAAACAGGATAGCACCAAGGATTGATATTAAGTAAATCGAAAAAGGAGCCGATCTCAGCGACTATAAGAGTTAGCACTAAAGCCCAATATGCTATCTTTTTCAATGAATCTGACATAATCATTGTACCATAGACAGTAGTCTTAATTGAATGGAGCGTTCATATTTAATCAAGCAAGAATAACGTGAACAGCGCGGTCATACTCGGCAATGGCGCGGTTAGCCCATGGCGGTAGCCCCCCTGCGGGGCAAAAACAACGGTCTGGCTATCAGTGAAAAAGCACGAAAGACCACTATAAGCGTGCCGTAAGGCAGAAACAACACAAAAAAGAGGGCTGGCAGTGCCAGCCCTCTTGACATACCCGGCTATCAAAAGCCCGGGTTTTTGAAGCAAAGCTAAAAAGCGGGGTCAGTTTTACGGTTCGATCACATTGAAGGTCTTTTCAAACTTGGAGGCATACGCCAGCAGACGCTTCAGGACGGTGGCATCGCCTGTGATCTGGACCTGACCCGCCTGCTGACCGGTCATCAGAGCAAACAGTTGCAGCCGCCGACAGGTAACGGACGCCTGCGCATCCGGGCGGTTCTCGCCCGGATAGGTCAGCAGCACGCCGTTCTTGCGGGTGACATAGAACTGCTCGTTCTCATCCGTTACGGTTAAATTCAGGGTCAGGTCATCGTTCTGCGCAGCGTTGGCATCGGTCAGGATGGCGATATAGTCCAACAGCATGGAGACCGTCATTGAGCGCATACTGTTGGTGAGACCATTCGCCGTGCGGGCACGCCCGGACAGATTGCCGTTCCGCAGTTCCGCTGCGCCCATCAGATACGCATTGCGCCACGCACCGGACTCTGCCTGATAACCCAACTGCTCCAGCGCATCGGCGCACAGGTTGCGCGCCTTCTGGTTGGATGGATCTGCAAAGACCAGCTCCTTTGTGATCTGCGCCACCCACTGATACTCGCCCTTGTTGTAGTCCTTTTTTGCCCGAAGCAGAACGGCTTCCGTACTGCCGAGATACTCCACCATCTTTTTTGCTGTTTCGCTGGGCGGGAGCGGGTCCAGATTGACCGGGTTCGCATCGTACCAGCCCAGATATTTCTGGTAGATGGCTTTGGCGTTATGCGGCAGCGTGCCGTAATACTGGCGGGTATACCAGACTTTTTCGAGCGCATCCGGCAACGAGATCATGGCGGCGATCTCGTTGGAGGTGTACCCCATGTTCATATAGTGCAGGGTCTGGTCGTGGATGAACTTGTAGATCGCAGCCGTGTTCAACAGATACTCGTGGATCTCCTCGCCCCAGTGCGGCCAGTTGTGGCTCTGGAACACCACGTCGGTCTTGTCACAGAAGCGCTGGTCAGCCTCGATGATGTACTTCGCCCAATCGTTGGCATCCCGCACCTGTGCGCCACGCAGGGTGTAGAGGTTGTGCAGGGTGCCGGTGCAGTTTTCGGCCATCCAGAGGGCACGGTACTTCGGGAAATAGGCGTTCATTTCGGCAGGGGCTTCGGTGCCGGGGGTCAGCTGGAATTCGATCTCCAGCCCGTCGATGGTCAGCTTTGGAACATCTTCCCCGATCTCGTAGGTAGGAGCGATGAGGGTCACCGTACCGGTAGACTGTCCCATGCCGATGCCGATGGAGAGTGCTCCTTTCTCTCCTTTTTCCAGCACTGTACCATACTGATACTGCGCACGCCGGGCCATTGCGATGCCGGCATAGACGTTTTCGCTGATGGCGTGTTTCAAAAATCCTTCCGGTGCAAGGATGACCGTTTTGCCAGAGGCAAGCTGTTTTTCGATAGAAAGGTTGGGGTCCGCTACATTGTTCCGGTCGATCGCACCCTCTGCGCCGCCAAAGTGATCCACATGGCTATGACTGTACAGCACAGCTTTGACATCCAGCGGTCCGAACCGGTTTTCCATCAGCGCTTTTGCTGCCTGCATATTTTCTTTGCACATCAGGACATCAAAGATGATCCAGCCGTTGTTGGTGCGGATGAAAGTCGCGTTGGCCATATCAAAACCGCGCACCTGATAGATGCCGTCACATACTTCAAACAGTCCGGCTTTTGCGTTGAGCTGGGTGTTCCGCCACAGGCTTGGATTGACCGTATCCGGCGCATCGCGATCCAGATCGCCATAGTCTTGCAGATCCCACGCCGTTGATCCGTCATCGTTGTAAATGACCCTGCCTTCCTGATCGTCCAGCAGGCCGCGCTCTGCGTTGGCAAACTCCCGCCGGTCGGAAAAATCAAGTTTGCTGTACCACTCCGCGTTTTTTTCTGCGGTACAGCTCGTCGCATCCTGCGTCGTCCCCGGCTTTGAAGGGTCGCTGAAGAAATCAGCGATAAAGTTCAGGCTATTATTTTCGGCTTCGCTTCCGGCTGCATGTGCAGACAAGGATACTCCGCACGCCAGCATTGTAGCAGCCGAAGCTGAAATAAAATTCCGACGGGTCATTTTCATAGCAGGTTCCTCCTTATTACGGATCAGTTTGTGCGGACGACCGGCGGCTGCCAGTCTGTCAGTGCGGCGGCATCCGGTTTATAGATACGAAGGAAGAGGTGGAAATCTCCCTCTCCTACCGGCAGCCAGTTGGTCGTGTCCGCCGGTGCCTCTTTGGAAAGGGTGATATCGATCGAGCCGTCCGGATTACGGTGCAGACCGGAGCGGTCGTTGACGCAGTAGCGGTCAATGGGGTTTTCAATGAGGAAATCGTTCTCCCCGTAGGCGGTCACCGACCAGAAGCCCTTTTCCAGCGTGGGAGGATCTGCCTCGATATGCAGCGTATAGGTCTTTTTGCCGGTCAGGACTGTGCCGGTGCTGTCCACGTCTGTTTTAGGGTAGATGGCAACATCGGTGGTGTTGGCACCCAGACCCCGCAGCGCCACCATGGTACGGTAGGTATATGCTGTGCCAAAGTTGCCGATGGGGTCGCCGAAATAGATCCACTGACCCATCTGGCGTGTATAGCACTCCGATTCGCTTTGCAGCTTTTTCTTCAGCTGGAGCAGCATCAGCTTCCAGCGCAGCCCGCTGAACAGACCCAGCGCCTTGTCATCGAACTTCTCACCGGGGCCGACATGCAGTGCTGCAAGCTCCCGGAGTACCGGCGCATCTGCCGCAGCGGGCGGGTTGGTTTCCATCAGCTGGTTAGCGGTATCAAAGAATTCCTTTGCGTCCATAGCAAGAACGTGCTTTACCGGCACAAAGTCATTGGCAGGGTCATAGCTGCCTGCGGGGGCGGTCCATCCACCCGCCTGATAGGCGGAAAGCGGCATCAGCTGCATCTTATCCTGAATAGCCCGGACGTTGGGCAGTTCCTCCTGTCCGGAAAGCACGATGCGGGCAATGGTCCAGACCATCGTGGTAGGCACATCAATGCGCTGCACCCCTTCCGGCAGTTCGCCCTGCCAGTCTGCACGGGTAATGGCATAAAGCCCCGGCGTTTCCAGCACAGCGGCGGTGTTTGTCCACGCATCCAGCACCTGTACATTAAAAAAGCGGTCGGTCTGCGGCACGCCGTAGATCATTGGTTCTGCGCCGACATCCAGAAACGCCTGCGTATAGATGGTATCCACATTCGGCGTAACCACCACACGGGTCGTTGCATCTGCCAGCTTTTCCGCATGGATGAACTGGTTGATGGGGGCCTTGTTGCTTGTAGCTGTGCGGGTGTTTGTGGAAGCCGTCCGCGTAGCATCCATGATCACCAGCGGAAAGGCGTACAGATACGCCTGCTCCAGAAGGTTCTGTGCAGCCAGCGTCTGCTGTGCGGCTGCGGCTTTCTCTACGGGCAAAAGTGTAGCTACGCAAACCACCGCAGCCGCAGTAGAAACGTTCAAAAAATCACGGCGGGTCATTTTCATAACATGAGACCTCCTGTTATGTCTTTTGCTTTATGCGCCTTATGGGAAAAAACCATTTGGCTTTCTGTGTTCAGAATACACGGAGTTTGATAGAAAGTCAATCGCTTTTGCACTTTTTGCTTCAAATGTGTGAAAACTGACGAAATGCATTGACGAAATATGATTGAAGCTCAATTAAAACGAACTTTAGCCACTCCGCTCTTGTGCATAAAAACAACCCGGCCTTTCCACCTGCAAAACGCAGGGGAGAGGCTGGGGTGTCAGGATGTACGGAAGGGCGAATTGTGAATATGCGGTAAACTTCCCGGCGGTTTATGTGCACCCATACAGAATTTGAGAAAATTAAAAGAACTGTGTAACAAATTTCCCCGAAAAGCGTTATTATAATAGAAAAATTCCTTTTCTAGGTGCGTGTAAGACATAGGGGAGGACAGCTTATGAAAATCAAAGAAAGTCCATCTATCATTCTGGCGTTTCATGGGATGCTTGGCCGCAAGAAGCAGACCGGCCTGTTGCTGCTTTTGCTGACGCTGGTTTTCTCGTTCCTGACGGCGACGGTGATCTACTCCGTCAGCTCTGCACAGGTATTGCAGGACACCCGCTGTGAGTTATATGGCGCATGGCAGTACCTGCGTTTGTCGGATACTGCTGCGGACGCTGCACAGGCACAAAACACCTTGCCCGCATCCGCACAGGTCAGCACAGTGATCCAAAACGGAATTGTTCTCGGCGCAGACGATGGCGTGGCGGGCGGGATCGGAACGGCAGACGATACCTTTGCACAGCTGGGACGTATCGTGCCGATCAGCGGTAATTTCCCCACCCAGCCCGATGAAATTGCCATGACGACGACTCTGCTGGATGCGCTGGGCTGCTCCTATGACGTAGGGCAGACGGTCACGCTGAAGGTGGCTGCCAATGATTACGACCCGCTGGCAGGCTCCGGCGCAGTGATGGAAAAAGCCTATACCCTGTGCGGTGTTCTGCCTGCCTATGATGTTTATTGGAATCTGAACGGCAATCTGACCGTCAGCGGCATTGTGACAGAGCCGCTTGCCTTGGACGGGCAAAAGTTCCAGACGTTTTATTACCTGAATGCAGCCGCACCCGTGACCGCTTCGACCGACCCTGCTTTAGTGACAAACGAGTATGCCTACCCGCAGGAGGATACCGTCTCGTTCTCCCTGCGCTTTTTACTGGTCGCAGCGATCCTAGTCAGCTTTTTTGCAGTGGCGCAGTATTTCCTAATCGTTCTGCACAAGCGTGTACATACTATCAATACCTTCCTGACGCTGGGGGCTAAGAACCGGGATCTCCGGCTCATGTGCCTGTGGGAGGCGCTTTTTGCCGGGCTTGCGGCAGTTGCTGCAGGGTTTGCACTGGGCTGTGGCGCCGCGGCCGTCGGTCTGGGGCTGCAGAAGCACCTTTCGTTCTTGGTGATTCCCGCTGCATCTCTTGCGCCGCTGGCGGTGCTGTTTCTGCTCTCCGTACTGCTGGGCGCACTTTTGCCTGCGGTGCTGGTTCGTCCGCAGACCGCAAAACCCAAAGAGAAGCCTGCAAAAAAATTCCGCTTGGCACAGCTGCCGCTTGCACCGCAGATCGGTGTCGGCTGCGCGGTATTGCTGATTGCCGTCAGTTGTCTGTATGTCGGCTGGCGTGTCATGCTGCCGTATGATCTGGATGCACCGTATGCCTGTCTGTCCATCAAGATGAACGGAACCTCCGGGATGCCGTTTTCTTTAAAGGATGACCTCGCTGCATTGCCCGGGGTGGAAGAGGTTTCCGCCGCAATTGATCTGACCGATATCTATACCGTGACGTCCGACAAGATCCAGTCCAGCCAGATGCTTGCCGATATCTGGGTCAAGGGCAACGGTTTCTATACGGACATTTCGAACTTGATGCAAAATGCAAAAAAAGGAACGCTGAATACGATCGTCTGCGTCTTGCCGGAGGACGAACTGCGCCGCATTGCCGCAGATGCCGGCGTTTCGGACGAGGAAACAGAGACGCTGCTGGCAGGGGATTCTGTTTTGACCCTGTGGGGAGATTACTATTATGACCCCGCTGCGGATGAATATTATCAGGGCTTCCAAACGGATGGCAAAACGTTGGTTGAACCGGTTTTCGCAGCCGGAGACAAGTTGAGCATCCAATACCAGCGTTATACCGGGCAGGATGAAGCCGGGAATGATGTCTACCGGACGTACACCGCCCAGCTGCCCATTGCCGGTGTCGTAAAGTCTGCAAGAAATTACACACTGCTGACAACAGATCGGATCCTCTACAATGGCACGGTTTTTGTCAGCACGGCTCTTTATCATAAAATGTTTGAAGGCGCAGGAAGCTACCATATGGAAAAAGAAGGATACAGCAGCCTGAATGTAAAGCTGGCTGCCGACAATAACTTCTCGCTGCGGCGTTCCATTGCATCCATTGCCACACGCAGAAATGGGATTCTGAGCGCAGACAACTACGATCTGCTCAGCCAGAGCTACACCGAGGGCACACAGAGCGCTTTCCTTGTCGGCATCCTTGCGGTATTCGGGGCCCTTCTGGGGTGCGCACTGCTGGTGGTTTTGAACCTTTCGGCTTATGAAGTCCAGCAGCAGCGGCTGTCGCTTCTCCTGACGCTGGGCGTTTCCCCGAAAAAACTGGTGCTGTCCTATGCAAAGCTGCTGCTCCCGGTCATCGTTGGGACAACGCTGCTTGTGAATATCGTTGTCTATGCGGCGGTCTCGCGTATCGTTCCGATCCAGAGCATTCTCGACCTGATCCGTATCCATACAAGCGGACGGGTGTTTGAATTCCATAAACCCGTGGGAAGTCAGATCATGGTCAGCATTCTGCTGATGGTGTTCTGGCTGTCCGCAGCGTTGCTGCCGATCTTCTCTTTTATTCGTAAAAAAGCATCCAAGGGGGACATCTTATGAAAGATAAAATTCTGGAAGCGGTGCAGATCTCCAAAACCTACGGGGAAGGGGAAAGTGCGGTTCACGCCCTCAGAAATAGCGACCTGACCCTTGAAAACGGTACATTTGCGTCCATCATCGGTTCCAGCGGCAGCGGAAAATCCACGCTCCTGAAAATTCTGGGAGGACTCTTGCCGCCCACCACCGGTAAGGTGCTGCTGGACGGTCAGGACATTTATGCAATGAATGCGGAGCAGCTGGCACAGGTGCGGCGGCAAAAGATCGGCTTTATTTTTCAGGATTTCCGCCTGTTCCCGGAGTACACGGTGCGGGATAATATTCTGATTCCGTTCTATCTGGATCATAGAGCACCGGATGAACAGATGCTCCATAAGCTGACCGGGATCTTGGGCATTGCGGGCAAGCTGCATTCCCGCCCCGCACAGCTTTCCGGTGGACAGCAGCAGCGTGTGGCGATCGCTCGTGCGCTCATCGCAAAACCGCGTATCGTTTTTGCCGATGAACCAACCGGAAATCTGGATACACGGACGGGTGAGGATACGATGCGGCTGCTAATGGAATGTGCTGCGGAGTTCGGGCAAACGCTTATCGTTGTCACGCATAACCCGGAAATTGCGCAGAAGGCGCAGCAGGTCATTCAGATCGAGGATGGACAGATTCTGAGAGGAGAACTGCAACATGAAAAAGGGAATTTGGATACGCAATAAAATCATCCCCTACCACTTAAAAGGAGCAAAGCTTGCATTGGCCATGTTGCTAACTGAAAAAACGTTATCGGCATCCCAGATTGCAACAGCTATTTCGGAAAAAGGGATAAAATGTGACCGAAAAGAACTTGGAAAGATGCTGGCAAGTCTGGAACGGATGGGTGTAGTCACCTTAACAGATGGAGCCTATTCGTGTAGCACCAAGAAACTGAAAAACTGTCCGGTTGCATATTCTGAGGATCAGCTGATCGATTTAATTGGCATGACGCAGGGCACCGTAAACGGCAAAGCTTTTTATAGTGCAACACCGCCAATGAGCGTCAGTTCTCGCGGGAATAGCGGCGTATAAAGGAAGATCATTCAAATTGAAGATGGGCAGATTTTGGAATAAGATATTTTGTAGACATTAGGACGCAAAGGACTTCCCAACACTTTGATTTCAACCGCCCCACAACACACCCGATTCATTTTGCCGCCTGATTCACTCGACAAAATCCTTCGCTTGTTCTTGCGGAGCGGTATTTTTCTTTTTGTACTTAACGCATCATCGTTCTTGTGCTATGCTATCGCTAAAATGTAGTTAAATTTATTTAGCTACATTTTTGTACACGCACCTTGACAACTTCATGAGCCGCCTGAACGTGATACCGTACCACGCCCTCACATTTTTCGTGAGCAAGCCGGACAACGCCGCTGCAAAACAGGGGCAGGAACTTCGTTCGGAGCAAACGGCGACCCCATTACACGAGCAGCGGAACTCTCTACTTATTTTTGCGTCTTAACAATTCGGAAACATTTGTAGAACTTGTCGGGGCGAGGCCCCTCCATCTGCTATCGCAGACCGTTCTGCCGCTTAAAAGCCCCACTGGGGCTTTCATTGCTGCGCTGCGCTCAAAACGCGGTCTATGCGTTTTGAGCGCAGCGGTAGAGGGCAAGAACCGTCCCGTGGCCACAAATTTTCAATTCTTGAAAATTTTCTGTCCATCCGGGACTTCGCTTCTCAAACTCTTGCGAGTTTTCTAAGTGATCTTGTTGGGGCGTGCCTGCCCCAACCCCTGCTTAGAACGGACGAGGAGGAATTGTGTCAATTTGACACAATTCCTCCTCGAATCTCAATTTATGCAGCTAATATCAATTTGCTGTTCCTGATACAGTTGGTTTCTGAGTAGTTCCGGTGCATCTCCGGTGAATACCTTTGCGGCCTCTGTATCGCCTTTCAAATACCACATAAACCATGCCGTCACATAACCATCGGCAGAATAAAGCATTTTTCCATGATCCATACCATTCCGCAGGGCGACTGCTTTGTCATTTTTCACGGCATCGTAAAGCTGTTTTGCACTATCGGGCGTAATAACGTCGCTCTCCGTTGCCGCCAGAAGGAATACTGGAATATTCGTTTTGTCCGGTTCGTAGTGCATATTCAGTGCTTCTGCCAGATCCAGTTGTGTGGGAGAAAGGCTGACCGCACAAGTGTACAAACTACCGTGCGGCTGTTCGTTGATAGCGTTGAACACGCCCACGCCGCCCTGTGAGTGACCGGAAATTCCGATGTGTTCCTCATCGACTTTCTGATAGAAGCGGCTGTCAGGATTCTCATTTTCATTCAGAAGCCATGCCAACGTCGTATCTGCCGAACTGCCAGAGCAAGTGCTTGGGTCTTCATTGCCAATGACGATGAATCCCCACGAAGCCAGATGCTTGAAGAGTGCTGGATATTTGGAGCTATACACACCCGTGCCATTCACCATCACCACAACAGGATAGCTTTTGGCGCTCTCTGTCAACTCCTTGGGGTAATAGACATTGATATTCCCCCATTCTTCTTCGGTGGACACTTCCATATGTTCCACCTGCGAGGCACCTATCGCCAGATATTTTGCTTCCAGTTCGCCGCCTGTTTTAACAATCTGCGTGTAATTGTTCGGAACGAATGGCTGCATGGACAGCAACAGTAAAATAATAGAAATTGTTATCACAAGGATCACCGCCACAATCAAAATTATTTTTAAGAACCTCAGAATCATCTTCCACATCCTAAATTATTCCTTCATGTACTTGTCCAGATATTCTACCACGGCATCCAGATACTCCATATAAACCTTATTGTCGTTTTGCAACCCATGGCCGGAATGCTTCGCTACGAAATACCGGTAATCTACTCCGTTCTTTTCCAGTGCGGCGACCAGCGGCTTGGATGCGGCAAATGGCTGCATCTTGTCGTGTGCGCCGTAGCAGAGGACAGAGGGCACCGTATCCTTTGTGACCCAGCGATCAGCAGAGATCGGTTTGACTGCATCCAGATAGGCACCAGATGTGATATCCTCCGGGGTCAGCGCCTGACCGGACATTACACTGAACAGTCCTGCGGCGGCCTCCGGGCTTTGGTCGAGACCGAAGATGCCCCAATCCTCCACATGAAAGCTGCCGGGGCCGACTGCTTCAAATACCATTTTGACCGGAAGCGGCGAGGTGTCGGCATCCCGGTAGGCATAGATCAGCGCAAGACATCCGCCTGCGCTGCCGCCCGCAATCGCCATCCGGTCAAGCTTATACCCCAGTTTTTCGGCTGCTGCAACCACAGAGGGCATGGCCGCTTTGATCTCCTCCGACTGGCTGTATACGCTGGCATCCGGGTTTTCTTCCGTAAACAATGTGTAGTTGATCCCTGCCGCCACATAGCCTTTGCTGCACAGCCATTTCAGCATCTCGGCATCACCGGCTTTGTCTCCGCTGGTAAACCCACCGGCATGAAGATAGACCACAAGACCGTATGCATCCTGACTTTTGTCTGCCGGCACATAAAGATCAAACTTGTTGGCAGCACCCTCTCCATAAGGCAAGTCGGTGTACACCTTGCCAACCGTTTCATCCCAACGGGTGTTGTATTTGCCGTGGGTCGGGTCGCTGTTCATTTTGAGTAAAGCAGAGCCGACAAACGCTGCAAGAAACGCAGCAGTATAGAGCAATCCCCATTTCAGTGTTTTCACAGAATATTCCCTCCAAACAGCGTGCCGCCCAGCAGCAGATTCAACACTTCTCGAACTGCCAAACGTCCCAATACAAAAGCCACTGCAATAATGACGGCAAGTAAGATGATTCGTTTTGAAGTCATTGTCATAAAAACCTCCTTGACTTTTTGGTGGGACGAGTGTATCATCAAAACAGTGCTGAGTCAATCGTCTCAGCCAAAATGAGACAAAAAAGGGCGTTTGTATCATCCCATGAAGAACATGAACAATCAGGAAAAGAACACCTATGTGCGGCAGCACATTCTGTCTGCGCTGCTGGAATTGATGCACACACAGGACTTTGTGTCCATTAGCATTCAGGCGTTGGTGGATGCTGCCGGTGTTGGGCGGGCATCTTTTTACCGCAATTTCGCAAGCAAAGAGGACGTATTACAGCAGGAGTCTGTGCGTCTGACCAATGAATGGAAGACAAATTTTGACCATGAGCATCCTGATGGCACACCGGGTCAGGATAATCTATGGCTCGTCAGTCTGCTGGATTTTTACAAGGACCATGCTGAATTTTACCTTGCATTGTACCATGCAGGGCTTTCCAATATCATGCTGGAAACACTTCTTGGCTATTTTGACCGTTCGCCGGAGATTCCCAACGGGTTGGCTTATCTGAATTCTGCCATCGGTTATATGCTATATGGCTGGGTACATGAGTGGATGAATCGTGGAATGCAGGAATCCGGCACGGAGATTGCCCGGATGTTTGCAGAAGCACAGAAAAAACAGGCATAAAAGAACAGGGCGCATCCCATAAAAAGAGATACGCCCTGTTTTGCTATTCTTAATCTTCTAAGCCATGGCTCTCGGTTACGTTTTTCAAATATTCCTTCGGATCACCATTCAGAATCAAATCCGCATAGCCCAGTGGGTCATTGTAGATGAGATAGTCCAGTTCTGACCGCTGCGCCATGGTCACGTCCAGCGCATCCTCGACCCCGGTGCAGTCAATGGAGATCATTCTCCCATCCCGGAGCAGCAGTTCCACGCAGCCGGTATCCATGTTGAATTTGCAAGCTCTTTCATCGTACTTCATGTTTGTGTCCTTTCCACCTTACGGCACTCTTACAGTGGTCTGTCGTGCTTTCTTATGATAAGGTCTAGGACGTTTTTCGATGGAAGCAAGGGA
>ENA-UEOL01002008-UEOL01002008.1-human-gut-metagenome-genome-assembly--contig:-NODE-2008-length-12027-cov-15.875063_pt1 | contig 12027 bp, 7 predicted proteins | sample MGYA00242884_ERZ507884 | MGnify/ENA primary metagenome ERZ507884 (study PRJEB26167, sample SAMN06115417) | human gut metagenome | host: Homo sapiens | place: China:Chongqing | collected 2015-03-06... | reverse complement strand
TTATGAACTGATGACAGAGATTAAGCCGGATGCTCTATTGGTACTTGGAGATACGAACAGCTGTCTGTCAGCCATTTCCGCAAAAAGGCTTCATATTCCCATTTTCCATATGGAAGCCGGAAACAGATGCAAGGATGAGTGCCTTCCGGAAGAGACGAATCGGAGAATTGTGGATGTGATTTCGGATGTGAATCTGCCGTATTCTGAACCGGCCAGAAAATACCTGCATGAGATGGGAATGCCTAAGGAGAGAACTTATGTAACAGGATCTCCGATGGCAGAAGTGTTGCATGGTAATCTTGACAAAATAGAAGCATCGGACGTGTTGGACAGACTGGGCTTGCAGCCGGATAAATATATTCTGTTGTCAGCTCATAGAGAAGAAAATATTGATACGGATAAGAATTTTACTTCTCTGTTTGAAGCAATTAATGCATTGGCAGAAAAGTATGATATGCCGATTCTCTATTCCTGTCATCCAAGATCCAGGAAGAAGCTTGAATCCAGCGGATTCAAATTAGATTCCCGTGTAAGAGTGAATGAACCGCTGGGATTTAATGACTATAATAAGCTTCAGATGAATGCACTGGCGATCGTGTCCGATTCCGGTACATTGCCGGAGGAAAGCAGTTTTTACCTGTCAATCGGCCATCCTATTGCAGCGGTATGCATTCGGACTTCCACAGAGAGACCGGAGGCACTGGAATCAGGGAACTTTATATTAGCTGGAATTACGACACAGGAACTTCTGCAGGCAACGGGTATGGCAATAGATATGAAACAAAAGAGTATTTCAGGAAAGCCGTGCCCGGATTATACGGATGAGAATGTATCTATGAAGGTAGTGCGGATCATACAGGGCTATGTAAATGTCGTGAATAAGATGGTATGGAGAAAAGAGCAGTAACGAAAAGAGAGAGTACGGAGATAACTGATGAACATATTAGTTACAGGTGCTAAGGGGATGGTAGGAACTGCCCTCGTCAATAACCTGAAAAATATCAAAGAGAATAAGAACAGAACCAGACCGAACATTCATGTCGATGAAATCTATGAATATGATATACAGTCGACAGAAGCGGAATTGGATGATTATTGCAAGTCAGCTGATTTTGTATTCCATCTGGCTGGAGTAAACCGCCCGGAGAACTCGGAAGATTTTATGCGGGGGAACTTTGGATTTACATCACGGCTTCTGGATACGCTTAAAAAGTACGGGAATAAAGCGACAATCATGCTGTCGTCTTCCATTCAGGCAACATTGGCCGGAAGATTTGGAGATTCCGAATATGGTCGTTCAAAGAAGGCGGGAGAAGAGCTTTTCTTTCAATATGCGAGAGAGACCGATGCCAAAGTTGCCGTGTATCGTTTCCCTAATCTGATGGGACATAGCAGACCGAAGTATAATTCTGCGGTCAGTACCTTCTGTTGGGCTGTTGCGAACGATGAAGAATTTACAGTAAACGACAGGGCAACAGAACTGGAATTACTGTACATAGACGATCTGATAGAAGGTATGTTTGATCTCATGGAAGGTAAGGAGCAGCGTTGCGAGTTTGACGGTGTTGATACTGTACTGAAAGACGATGGACGGTATTGTTGTGTACCGGTAACACATAAGGTTACTTTAGGCGAGATCGTGGATCTGCTACAGGAATTTAAGCAACAGCCGGTGTCGTTACTCATGCCGGAAATGCCGGAGGGTTCTTTTGCAAAGAAATTGTTTTCCCTGTATCTTACTTATTTACCGACGGAAAAATTCAAATATCAGTTGAAGATGAATGAGGATTCGAGAGGCTCCTTTACAGAACTGATTCACACGGTGAATTGTGGACAGGTATCCATTAATATCAGTAAGCCGGGAATCACAAAAGGTCAACATTGGCACAACAGTAAGTGGGAACAGTTTATTGTAGTGTCCGGCCATGGACTGATACAGGAACGGAATATCAATACCGGAGAAAAAATCGAATTCGAAGTATCCGGAGACCAGATTGAAGCAGTATATATGATACCGGGATGGTCCCATAATATTATAAATCTGTCTGAAACGGAAAATCTGATAACGGTTATGACCTGTAATGAAATATTTGATCCGGGACATCCGGATACATTTTTTGAACCGGTGTAGGAAAATGAATTATTAGTATGGAATGACAGAAGCGAATCATGGAATACAGGAGGGCAAAGAAAAAAATGAAAGAACGAGAAATTGATTTGCTGGATATGATAGCAGATATATTGTCACATTGGAGAGGATTACTGATAGCCATAGTTCTGGGAGCAGTTCTGCTGGGAGCATTCAGTTATACGAGATCTTATCGGAATATGCAGAATATGCAGAATATGCAGAATATGCAGTCACAGGAGGCAGAAAATACATCTGAGGATGAGATGGCTATAGAAGAAAAGTTAGCACAATTAAGTGAAAATCTGGATGATAGTCAGCTGACAGCGGTATTGACGACTGTTGATGATGCAAAAGAATATGCGTTGAAGAAGCAATATGTGCAGGATTCCATCTATATGCAGTTAGATCCTATGAATGTTGCACAGGAGGAACTGATTTACAATATTCAGGAAAAAGATGAAAATGGATCTCAGCGCCTGGGAACAATCTATAGAAATACCCTTAACAGTGTCGGATTGTACGACTGGATAGAACAACAGACCGGACTGGAAGCTGCATATGTAGGGGAACTGGTCTCTGTCAGCGTGGATTCCGGTTTGACGCTTACCAATGGGGAGCCCTTGACTATTGGAGGAAGCGATAGTCTGAAAATAATAATCCGAGGAGTCGATGCAGAGTCTTGCGGGAAAATTGCAGAAGCGGTAAAGACTTATATGGAACAGCAACAGGGAAATTTGAACACCCGGTTGGGAAGTCATGAATTGGTGTTGCTTTCTGAAGTGTCTGGCAACATAATGAACATGGATGTGATGAATCAACAGACAGCTTACAGAAATTCGATTTATGGCCTGGAAACAACCATTGCCGCTGCAAAAGCAGCATTTTCAGAAGACCAAAAACAGTATTATACGCTTCTGATGAAGGAAAACGGTTTGGAAGATACGACAGACGCAGAACAGAGCATTGTGGAAGAGGAGCAGCTGGTTCCGGAAAATCCTGCGGTAAGCAAGAAATATGTGGTGCTGGGAGCTGTCCTGTTCGCCTTTATATATGCTGCGGTCCTGTGTATGGGGTATATTTTTAACAGTCGAATTCGTGTAAACGATGGATTGCAGGATCTATATGGTATTCCTCAGATTGGCGTGGTGGTAAAAGATTCCAAGAAAAAGCTGTTCCTGGATAGATGGGTTAACGGTTTACGACATTACGGCAAGCGCGAATTTACTGCAGAGCAGTCCATGGAGCTGGTGTTCGCAGCGATAAAGATAGCAGCTGCCAAGAACGGACAGAACAGTATCTGTCTGATGGGATGCAATCTGGGGGCCGGAGCGGACAAGGTATGTGAAGGACTTAAGGCTGCTCTGGAAAAGGAAGGCCTTAGCGTTACAATACTGAATAACGTGCTGTATGATGCCGAAGCTATGGAGAAAGTAAGTGCAGCCCAGGGAGCGGTTCTGGTAGAAAAGGCAGGATCGACCTTGTATAATGAGATTGTTGCAGAATTAGAGTTACTGAAACGACTGGAGATTCCCGTACTTGGTGGAATCACGGTAGAATGATAAGGAAGTATTAGCATATGTGTGGAATTGTAGGATTTACAGGAAATAGACAGGCAGCACCGATCCTTCTGGACGGACTGTCAAAATTGGAATATAGAGGGTATGACTCTGCAGGACTGGCAGTCCGCGATGGCGATGCCCTGGCACAGGTAGTAAAGGCGAAGGGCCGTCTTTCGAATCTGGTCGAGAAAACGGACAATGGAAATGCGTTGAAAGGAACCTGTGGTATTGGACATACCCGTTGGGCAACCCATGGCGAACCCAGTCAGATCAATGCCCATCCCCATGTCTCCGGCAACTGCAGCAGATCCGGTTCCGGCGCGGTAGAATCGGAAGTCGTTGGCGTACATAATGGTATCATTGAAAATTACACGGAACTGAAAGAAAAACTGCTGAAGCATGGTTATACATTTTACAGCCAGACCGATACAGAGGTAGCGATCAAGCTGGTGGATTATTACTACAAGAAGTATAAACTCGGTCCCATTGATGCCATTGCGAAAACCATGGTGCGTATTCGCGGATCCTATGCGTTGGAGCTGATGTTCCGTGACTATCCCGGTGAGATCTGGGTAGCCCGTAAGGACAGCCCGATGATCATTGGTATTGCGGATGGGGAGACCTATGTGGCATCTGATGTCCCGGCTATCTTGAAATATACCAGAAATGTGTATTATATAGGCAACCTTGAGTTTGCAAAGCTGACTCCGGGAGAAGCTCATTTCTATAACCTGGACGGGGATGAAATCGAGAAGCAGACTACGGAAATCAAATGGGATGCAGAAGCGGCGGAAAAGGCCGGTTTTGAACATTTCATGATGAAAGAGATCCATGAGCAGCCGAAAGCAGTTCAGGATACACTGAATTCTGTGATCAAGGATGGCAGGATTGACTTCGAAGCAGTGGGAATTACCGAAGATGAGATCAAGGGATTTGAACAGATTTATATTGTAGCCTGTGGTTCTGCATGGCATGTAGGCATGGCGGCACAGTATGTTCTGGAAGACATGGCAGATATTTCGGTGCGTGTGGAACTTGCATCAGAATTCAGATACCGGAAAATGTCCCTGAACCCGAAGGCACTGATGATCGTGGTCAGCCAGTCCGGTGAGACAGCGGATACTTTGGCTGCATTAAGACTAGCAAAGGAAAAGGGCATTACCACTATGGCCATTGTCAATGTGGTAGGCAGCAGTATTGCCAGAGAAGCAGACAAAGTATTTTACACACTGGCAGGCCCGGAGATTTCGGTGGCAACCACGAAGGCCTATAGTGCGCAGCTTGCAGCAATGTATTGCCTGGCAGTGCAGTTTGCCAAAGTTCGTGGTAAGATCACAGAAGAGCAGTATGGTTATTATATTGCCGAACTGCTGACGATTCCGGAGAAGATACAGAAAATTCTGGAAGACAAGGAGCGCCTGCAATGGTTTGCCGCAAAGTATGCCAATGCGTCGGATGTATTCTTCGTAGGACGTGGTATAGACTATGCCGTTTGTCTGGAAGGAAGCCTCAAACTGAAGGAAATCAGCTACATTCATTCCGAAGCATATGCGGCCGGGGAACTGAAGCACGGAACCATCAGTCTGATCGAACAGGGAACGCTGGTGATCGGTGTTCTGACCCAGAACGAGTTATACGAGAAGACCATAAGCAATATGCTGGAGTGCAAGAGCCGTGGTGCATACCTTATGGGCATGACTACTTATGGCAACTACGAAATCGAAGATCAGGTGAACTTCGCTGTCTATGTGCCGAAGGTGGACGAGCATTTCATGGCCAGCCTTGCGGTGATACCGCTGCAGCTGCTGGGATATTATGTCAGTGTCGCAAAGGGACTGGATGTAGATAAGCCCAGGAATCTGGCGAAGAGTGTTACGGTGGAATAAAAAATTGGGAACGGAAAAGGATCACATCGAGTGTGATCCTTTTGTGGTCACTCCGAAATCTATGTTCGCAATCATTTGTGTTTTCTGATATAATGAGCCTCAAGGAAAAACAAGTGGCTGCAAAGCAGACATTTGTTTGACTGGGCTTATGTTATAATGAGCGCAAGTGAGCCAATATGCTTGCATGAGTGGCGAACGGCGAATTGCAGTACAAAGTATGTTAAGACGATGCTGGATTATGCGGGGTATCAAAAGGGTTTATATGGGAAAGAGATATTGAAGCCTATGAAACAGACAAAGAAAAAATAGAAATATGCAAGGAAAGACTAAATGCTGTTTTAAGAGAATACGATATTGATGGAGTAAGACGGAATATACGTAATAGAGATTATCTGAAGGCACAAATGAAGAAATATTCTTATGTGATCGGAAATCCTCCATATATAACAATTACACATAAAATACAGAAAGAGAAAATCAATATGAATAATAAAAAAATCATGAAAGTAACTTCCACAATCCCTCTGCTGCTTACTCTGGCACTGACTGCCTGTGGAACGCAGAATTCCCAAACATTGACAATGGTAGAAGAAGTGACTCGGACGGATGGTACCCGGGAAACGGACACAAATACGGAAGTGGCGGCAGACACCGAAAGCCCCCTGGCGCAGAGGGATGCTCTGGAGTGGGAGCAGCGTCTGGACTACAGTTCTGAGAGGCAGATGCAGCTGGCTGAGATCACGGTGGATCTGACACAGGATGCAGAAGAAGTACAGAGTAAGGCGCAGGTACTGTTGGAAGCCATGGCTGGAGGTGACGCAGAGACAGCAGTAGACAGTATTCTGACGGAAGACTGGTATACAGTAATGCTGTCAGATCTTCTGATCGGGCAGAGAAACTATACAGGAGCAGCGGACAACGGTGAGTGGAGAATGATGATTCTGGCGGATGAACTGGGACAGCATTGCACAGCAATTGAATATCCGCTGGCAGATGGCAGACAATTCTATGTGCAGGTAACGGATCCGGAAATTCGGTATTATGTATGCGCGGCAGAGCGGACAGGCTCTTTTGTCAGTGAAAGCCTGAATCTGACGGATGGCACTTACGTAGGATACGAGGGAACTTTGTCTTCGAATAACCGTCCGGAGGGAGCATTTACGGTACATATGGGCACCGCAGACCTGAGTAGCGGAGCAGCAGATGCTTTCCGTAACCGTAGCGCTCAGGCAGTCAGCTACGACGGAGATTTTACTGCGGAAGGAAGGCCCGAGACAGCAACCCCGGAATATCTGAGTAAAGAAGGACAGATGGCATATGCTTCCAGACAGGAAGGGAAAAATATCTATTACCTGGCTATGACTGCAGAAGATGGCAATGATGCATTTGCACCGGTCCGGATGGGAATCTGCAATATCTGGGAATAGGCACAGGGATATATTTTTCAACAGGAGTTATTTATGACACATATGAAAAAAAGTTTATTGAGTATAGCATTATTTGTATGCGGCCTGCTGCTGTGGAAACCTGTTCAGGCGGAGGCAGCAACACAGGTTGATAATCTGGTACTTATGGTGAATTTCAGCAAGGATGGTGATAATACCTTCCAGACTAATTTTAGCAGATATCAGGAAATGTACACCGGTCCGGAATCAGAACCGAACCGGTCCTTGAGTAAATATATTTCAACCATATCGGATGGACAGGTGACGGTAAATACCTATTTCCCACAGGTGGTGAATAATGTATTCCTGCCGGTCACCATTCAAGGGTCGGCATCGGACTATCCGGATGCATCCGCTGGTGAGCAATTTGTCCAGCAGGTGATTACAGCGGCACAAAATATGAGTGAACTGTCTTTCCCGTCGAAGCTGGACAGTATGCGTGGTGACGGTTATATCGATAATCTGACGATTATTGTCCAGGTAGACGAGAACAATACCAGTGGAGCGTTTGGTTCCCGAAAAGCAGACTGGGGATATAACCAGACACTGTTGCATGGCTGGCATGTGGGTGCTTATAATGTTCTTCCGACCAATATGCTTCGCTTGGGATCTGATTTTGATCAGGGATATGCCTTGGCTTCGCACGAATTTTTGCATACGCTGGGAGCACCGGATCTGTATCGTACTGCGGGAGAGAATGGATACCCGGTAGGACGCTGGTGGGATCTGATGGCAGGAGCCAACTTTACTGCAAGTTATCCATTGGTGTATACACGCAGTAAGCTTGGTTGGATGCAGATCGAAACGTTGAAAGACAGTGGTACATATACCTTGTGGCCGGCGGAAGGAGCATCCGGTTCCCGTGCGTATATTCTGAAGACATCCCGCAGCGATTCAGAGTTTTTTGTAGTGGAATACCGCAAAAAGCCGGAAAACAGGCAGGACTATGATTACTACATTCCAGAGAGCGGATTGATCGTCTATCGGGTGAACAATGCGGTCGATTATCATACAAATAAAGAAGGAAACAACTATATTTATGTGTTCCGTAAGGACACAAAGGATCCGGCTAAGGCACAAGAGGATGAATCTAAGGCTACAGTGGGCGGACAGTATCGTAAATCGCTGGGAAGTAGTGATCTGAATGCTCATTATACATCGGATACTATTTTTTATTCTGATGGCAGCAACAGTGGAATTGTGATTGACAATGTTGTTACTAAGGAAGACGGCAGCGTATCCTTTGATGTAAAGTTTCCGGTACTTTCGGCCGACAGTTACTGGCTGCCGAAGGGGGAGAGCATCAATGGGCTCACTTCTCCGGCAATTACCGGGGATACGACAGGAAACAGCCTGTATCTGGCTGGTATTGTTAATGAAAATGGAAAAGATCATTTGAAAATATATTCTTTGGGGGCTTCCGACAGCAGCTGGAAAGTAATGCAGGCTGCAGCAGATGTTGGCAGGGGATCCCAGGTGGATATTCTGAGTGTGGCTGGCAAGGTCTATGTGGCTTATACGGATGCTTCGGGTTATCTGTGTGTGCTGCAGGTCTCTGCAGAAAATGTGCAGCAGATATACCGCTCTCAGACAGCAATCTATCCTCCGAGAATGGAATTGCTGTATGAGCAGGACAGCCTGTGGATAAGCTATGCAGTAGGAAATACGTTAGAGCTGATAAATGTATGGCAGCCGGATGGTTCACTTCCGCCATTGACAGTGTCGGGGACCTATATCTCCGGAACTAAACATTTCTTTTATGACAATAAGTGGTATGCGGTTTATTGTGATTATTTTGCACAGGGAACAGATGGTAATGGTTGTATTGCAGTGTTGCAAAATGGATACTGGCAGAAGCTTTATACGATGGACCGACTCGGAAAAGCCAGCTCTGTCGATGCATGTGTAGCAGGTGGCAAATTATATCTGGCAGCAGCGAACAATAGCAATGCCGCGACAGCAATGCTTACATATGATGGACAGCAATGGAATGAAAATATACTGACGGATATTCAGAGCAAGGATGTTGTAAGACTTGTGGTAAAGGACAGGATACCATATGTCTTCTGGACGTCAGGAAATGAGAAGACACTGCAGGCAGCATATCTGAAGGATGACAGCTGGCAGAAGCTTGCGTCCACTATAGGGACGGATATCAATGGCTTTGACATTTTTTGCGGAGACAATACGTTGTATGCTGTCGGAGCTACAACCAATGGTATTGCTTCTGTGAAGACAATGAAGACGGTGGAAGGAATCCCGGATCCGCCTGTGACCGAGCCTGAAGTGGGAAATGGCAATGTTGTCCTGACTCTTCCGGCAGGTTATGACAGTAGTGCTAAGATTTATATTGATGGAGTGGAGGCTGCCAGCACAGCATGGCAGAATGACGAAGCCAGGCGGCTGGTGGCAATAAACAGCATTGTCCAGCCGGGAACAACGGCAAAGACCGCAGCCGCATATCAATATAATGCATCCGGTATCCCTACAGACATGTATGTCTGGAGACTTTCCTATAACGGAAGCTGTTATACGGCAACAGCAATTCCGGAGTTTGAGAATCTGTTTTCCTACCATGGATTTTCCGTACGTTATACAGGAAATACCGGTTTACGGTGTACCTTCGGTATTGATACGGCGAAAAAGTCACAATTGATCAGCGGCTCCGGCTTGGCAGGGTATCGTATCACGGAGATGGGAACGCTGATCATGCGCCCTGATCTTCATGCACAATATCCGATGGTCTATGGAAGCAACAAATTGGGAGGCGGAAAAACATACGGTGTAATAAACGGCAAATTCAGTGATAAAGTGATCCGGAGAGTGAATGGGAGAGACCAGTTCGCAAACGTTCTGACAAAACTTCCTCCGGAACGCTATAACACGTCGTACATCTTCCGGGCCTATGCGGTGATGGAAAAGGATGGCAGCAGTGTGGTGATCTATGGACCGGAAATGTCCCGTAGTATGTATACTGTCTGCAAACAGATCCTGAACCGCGGAGATTTTAAACCGGGAACATCCGGATATAAATTTTTGAAAAATATTGTAGACAGCGTTGAAAAGTAAAGATAGGAGCTATTCTGGATGAAAAGTAAAAATAAGAAAAACACAGTGTGGATAGTATTCACATGCATTTTTGCATTGACAACAGTAGTGTTGGCAATGGCATTGTATCGTTCCCACAGTACTCTGGAAGCTGTGCGGGTACAGCTTGCAGAGGGGCAGACCAATACGATAACCGCAGAAACGAATCAGAGCCGGCAACAACTTGCAGGTGCACACAATATGCAGGCGGTTCGTGTTATGAACGGCATACTTCAGCAACAGGATGAAAACGAACAGTGGGTGGATGTGGCACCTGTAGCGGATCTGCAGCAGGCAGATCCGGTATTGGCAGGAAGAAATAAGATGCAGGAACTGATCACACAGAATCGTGAGGCAGTACAGAATGGAACCGCTGGCGCAGAGCAGATTTCACCTTTGATGGCAAAGCAGGGTATATTGGCAGGGGCAACACTTGCATCTGCGTCCCAGGTACAGAGTGCTGTCAATAAGACAGCTGCTCAGACAGCAAAACCGCAGACAACCGGCAACAATCCTCCGGCGGTAACGACTCCGGCAGCAACCCCTGCGCCAACGCAGCAGCCGGTAATCAATGATAATTCAGACGACGATGATGACGATGATGATTCTTCCGATAGTGGAAGCTCAGACAGCGGCAGCTCGGACAGTGGCAGCTCCGGAGATGACAGCGGTGGAGACACCTCGGATAGTGGAGACGGTGAGGACATCGGATGGACGGATGAAGTGCTGTAAAAGAGATGGACTGTTAGTGTGTAAACACTCCATTGTTTACTTCCTTTCCGGATACTGAATTTCATGCAGTAAAAGCGATCTCTTGCATAAAAGTATTATCTTGTGATATGATAAATAACAAGAAGAAATATTTGAACGCAAGGGGAAGAAGGTGAATGGTATGACAAATGCGGAAATCAGGGAATTTAAGAGTTATGTACGGGATACCTTGGTCAGGAAGTATCATTTGAATGAAGTGGAAGCAACTCGTGCCGTTCGTGATTCTTATTTATCCAAGGCACTGGCAATGGACAAGGATTTTGTCGACCATGATACTGTTGAGGAATGGGCGGAATTTATTTATGATGAAATAAATCATGAAAGCCTGCTGATGATGTAAAACAGAAAATATTATAATACTTAAAAGGGGCTGTAAAAAAACTCCCCTAACAGAAAAAACGCCCAGACCGTGAGGTTTGAGCGTTTTTTTGGTATAATTAATTCATGCGACTGATTAATCAAACCAATAATAATTATACTGTACGTCAGTTAAAATTACCATTACAAATTGAAAATTTAATTGATATTTCTGATCCCGTATACACTTTTTGTGAAGTTATGGACCACATTGACCTAACAAGATATTTTGTAAAGAAAGGATACAAAACAGGTCGTCCAAGATGTGATCAGCAAAAACTCCTTAAAGTAATCCTTTTTTCTTTTATGGAAAATGGAATCTGCTCATTGCGTGAAATCGAAAGATTTTGCCATAATGATATCCGTTATATGTATCTTCTCGATGGAATAAAAGCTCCTTCGTTTGCTACTTTTGGAAATTTTATACGAAATGAACTTACAGATTCCATAGAACAGATATTCACTGATATTAATTCGTATATTTTTGCAAAAGATCATGTTGATCTGTACCATACATACATTGATGGTACAAAAATAGAAGCAAATGCAAACCGATATACATGGGTGTGGAAAAAGTCTTGTATTAAAAATCGTTTGAAGGTTTTTGATAAGATCTCCGTCTTGATCGATTCCATGAATCAGCAGGTAGTCATCTGCGCCAAGACCCAGCCCAAACAGACGGTCGGCATCCGCGTCCCGTGCGGAGAGGAACAGTGCCGGGACATCCGCTTTTGCCCGCAGCGCCCGGAACAGCGAAAATCCGTCCCCATCCGGCAGGTTGATATCCAGGA
>ENA-UEOL01002007-UEOL01002007.1-human-gut-metagenome-genome-assembly--contig:-NODE-2007-length-12029-cov-38.955154_pt1 | contig 12029 bp, 6 predicted proteins | sample MGYA00242884_ERZ507884 | MGnify/ENA primary metagenome ERZ507884 (study PRJEB26167, sample SAMN06115417) | human gut metagenome | host: Homo sapiens | place: China:Chongqing | collected 2015-03-06... | reverse complement strand
ATTTGCTCCGCAAATGTGGGCTGCTCGCCCACACCTCGGCAGCATTTTTGAAAAACTGCTGCACCGAAAAACTTTTTCGTTGCCTGCGGCTCATATCCTACAACCAATCATGTTTCATCCGATTTTTGATTCGCTTGCATCATAATCGCTAAAACATCCTGCATCTGCTCCAATGGTAATCGCTTTGGCTCTAACTTTACGCCAATATACGGCTTCTGCATCCCATTAAAGACAATTTTTCCTCGATAAGCACATGCCAATGCTGTAATTTGTTCCTGTGTTGGATGTTCGATATAAAAATAGAGTGTTTGATTTCGCTGCGTGATTTCTGTAATGCCCAGCTGTGCCGCCCGATTTCGCAATAATGCCACAGTCAGTAAGCCCAAAATTGCCTTCGGCGGTTCTCCATAGCGGTCAATCAGTTCATCCAGCAATTCCGACTGGTCTTCTTCTGTAGTAATTGCTGCAATCTTGCGGTAAATATCCAGCCGCTGGCTCAGGCTTTCTATATAGGTTTCCGGAATGTGAGCTTCCATCTGCAAATCCACCACACATTCTGCGGTTTTCTGAATCGGCTCGCCCTTTTCCTCTGCAATCGCTTCATTTAATAGCTGCAAATACATTTCATAGCCGACTGCCTCCATGTGTCCGTGCTGTCTGCCGCCCAGCAAGCTGCCTGCTCCCCGAATTTCCAAATCTCGCATGGCAATCTGAAAACCGCTGCCAAACTGCGTAAATTCCCGCATGGCAGTCAATCGCTTCGTTGCTTCTTCAGAAAGCACTTGATCTCTCCGAAATGTAAAATAGGCATACCCTCTGCGGTTGGAGCGTCCAACTCTGCCCCGCAACTGATAAAGCTGCGACAAGCCAAAGCAATCCGCCCGTTCAATAATCAAGGTGTTGACGTTCGGCACATCGACACCTGTTTCAATAATCGTGGTGCAAATCAAAATATCAATTTCATATTCCACCAGCTGCCGCCAGATCTCTGTCAATTCCTTTTCATCCATCTGCCCATTCGCAATTGCAATTCGAGCTTCTGGCATGACTTCCTGCAATTTGGCTGCGGTCTGCGGCATGGTTTCCACCCGATTGTGGATATAATAAACCTGTCCGCCCCGTTTCAGTTCTCGCCGCATCGCCTGCACCAAAACGCCTAAATGATATTCCATGACACAGGTCTGTACCGGATAGCGGTCTTGCGGTGGCTCTGCAATTACAGACATATCCCGAATCCCACTCATCGCCATATTTAAGGTACGGGGAATCGGCGTTGCAGAGAGCGTCAGCATATCCACACCCGGAAACATCTCCTTGAATTTTTCCTTGTGGGCAACGCCAAATCGCTGTTCTTCGTCTACAATCGCAAGCCCCAGTGCTTTGAACTGGACATCTTTCTGCACAACCCGATGCGTTCCAATCACCAAATCTGCAACACCCGAACGAATCTTTTTCAGATTCTCCTTGGTCTGTTTCGGCGAATTATAACGGGACAGCAGAACAATATTTACCGGAAATGTTTCAAACCGCCGCAAGGCAGTCTGATAGTGCTGCATTGCCAGAACCGTCGTTGGCACTAAAATAACACACTGTTTTCCACTTAAAATGCACTTCATTGCTGCTCGCAGGGCAACTTCTGTCTTTCCAAATCCAACATCTCCGCAGAGCAGACGATCCATTGGACGGGAACGCTCCATATCTGCCTTAATCTCTGCAATGGATTGCAGCTGGTCATCTGTTTCAATATATGGGAATCGTGCTTCAAAGTCGGTCTGTTCCCGACTATCCGGATAAAAGGCAAATCCCTGACTTTTTTCCCGTTTTGCATAGAGTTCCGTCAATTCCTTCGCCATATCCTTGACGGCATGCTTAACATTGTTTCGGGTTTTTTGCCACTCTACAGAAGAGAGCCGATTCAGTTTCACACCGCTGTCATCCCGTCCGTTGATGTATCTGGAAACCAAATCCATTTGTGTAACCGGAACATAGAGGTTTTCATTTCCTCGATACTGGATGGTGATATAATCCTTCGTCATGCCCTCCAGTTCCAGCTTCCGGATGCCCAAAAACCGCCCGATTCCGTGCGTTGCATGGACGACCAAATCTCCTGGTGTCAAATCCGATAAGCTGTGCAGGGCTGCTCCCTCTTTATGAATCCGGCGTTTTCGACTACCAGCACGCATTGTTCTGCCCTGCGTCATGACTACAAGATTTGTTTCAGGGCAGTAATATCCGCCCGACAAGCTGCCTGTTCGCAGGTAGACCGTATCTGGCAGCCACTCTGTTTCCCCCTCTGCCAGTTTGCAGGGAATGCCACTCTCCTGCAAATCGTTTTGCAGAATCGGCAAGGTTTTTTCACTGCCTGCCAGCAAGAAAATCGTACTGTGCTGCTCCAGATAGCTTTTCAAATCTTCAATTAACTGCCGGAGTTCGCCGCCCCACGGAGAAAGCTGCACCCATTCCATGGAAAGCAGTTTTTCATAGGCAACATGTGTGCCACCCTGCAAAAACTGATTCGCATAGATACAGAACCGCTTTGAAAGCCGCTCCTGTAAGACTTCCGGCTCTTGATAATAACCGTCCAGTCCTCGACAGAGCACGCCATCTTCCAGCAGGACTTTGCAGTCCTCCCGATGCCGGGAAAGCAATGCCCGTGCAGTTTCTGCAATGGAGCTGTATTCACTGAGCAAGACTGTCGAAAAGCCGTAATCGGTCAGCAGTGCTGGTGTTTCATGAATCAAGGGATAATATTTATCAATCTGCACCAAATCCAGCCCATCTTCCAACTGCTGAGCCTCTTGTAAAAGATGTTCTTTTGCAACGGCTGCATATTTTCCACGCAGTGTTTTTGCATGGCTACGAATGCGTTCGGCTAGTTCTTCTGGTGGGCAGAGTGTTTCTTTCGCTGGAATCAGCATCATTTCAGAAACCGACTCTGTTCGGCGTTGGGTCTGCGGGTCGAAAAACGAAATCGTATCCACTTCTTCATCCCAAAATTCCATTCGGTATGGCTGTGGTGCTTGTGCCGAAAAAATATCAACAATTGCCCCTCGAATGGAGAATTGCCCTGCACCTTCTACCGCTTCGCAGTGCTGATAGCCCATAGAAATCAACTTTTTCCGGAGCGTATCCATTGGAATAGTATCGCCGTTTTTCAAGGTCAAGCTTTCCTGCTGAAGCTGTTCCGGCGGAATGACAGGCTGCATCAGAGCTTCGATACTGGCAGCAACTACCGAACAGGTTTTCTGCTGCAAGGCAGAGAGTACGCCCAGACGGGCATGTACATAGGCAGTAGAAATGCCCTCTGCTGGAGCAAAAACCAATTCCTTTGAAGGAAACAGCAATGCCGTCTGTGGGTCGTTGGTCATTGTGTTGATATCTGCACAAAGGCGGCGTGCCTCTGCTTCTTCTCCGGTCAGAATCAAAACAGGCTGTTCTGGGCTGGAGAGGGTCAGGGCAAGTTGTGCTTTCTGCACCATTGCACAGCCAGTCAGGGCAACGGGAGAACAACCTTCTTGTCTTGCCCGTTGCAGCTGTCGGAACGCCTGCATCTGTTGCATGGTTGTTTCAAAAAATGGCATTGGTATCTCCTTTCAAAGGGATGGGTACGGCAAATGTGGTTTGCCTTGGGTTGATAAATAAAATATTGGCGGCTTGTCTTAGGAAAACCACCTGCGTACAGTTCGGCAAGGCTGGGGCACATCCCCAGCTTGCCTTTAGAATCGCAATTGCCCCTGAAACCTTGCATTCTCATTACAACCTCTCGATTTTGAAGGCAATTGCGATTCTTCCGATTCTCTCTTAGATTTTTGTTGCGTTTCATTGTGCAGTTCCGATTTGCTTCGCAAACGTGGGCTGCTCGCCCACACCTCGGCAGCATTTTTGAAAAACTGCTGCACCGAAAAACTTTTGGTTGCCTGCGACTTGATTTATCCCCCTGCTCTTCTCTTAATGACTATACTGCGACATTGCTTCCTCAATCTTTCCGTTTACAATCAATTCCGCTGCTTTTCCTGCCTGCTCAAACGCCTGCTGCATAGCTTCTTGATCGCTCTCTGGAAACTTCCCCAAAACCCAATCTGCTAAATTATAATCTTTCCGTGGCTTCTCGCCAACCCCGATTTTTACTCTTGGAAATTCTTCCGAACCCAACAGGGCAATGATACTCTTAATCCCATTATGTCCGCCAGAACTGCCCTTTCGGCGAATCCGAATCTTCCCCGGCGGTAAAGAAATATCATCATACAGCACCAGCACCCGTTCCGGCGGAATCTTATAGAATTCCGCTGCGGCAGCAACTGCTTCGCCACTGTTGTTCATGTATGTTGCTGGCTTCATAAAAAAGCAGCGTGTTTCTCCCAGCATACCATCTCCGCAGTCTGACCGGAATTTCATCGTAGACAGAGCAATTTCATGCTGCTTTGCCAACTGCGTAATGGCTAAAAATCCGGCATTGTGGCGAGTTTCTGCATATTCTAAACCGGGATTCCCCAGCCCGACCACCAACCAGGTTGGTTTTCCCATTTTGTGCGATTCGCCCTCAATCTGCTTGAATAAATCAAAAATACCCATAGTTCCTCATTTCTCTCCATAACCCACAGAAGCGGCATCTGCCGAGGCAAATGCCGCAAGTGCGGTGGATTTTATTGTTCCGATGATGAGAAGTTTCTCATTAATTCTTATTCTTATCTTCCGGGAACAGCTTGCTCTTCAGTTTCTTCAAGCTGTAGCCTTCCTTTACCTTCAAGTCTGCACGCTCTACTGCCAATGCGTAATCCGGAACATCCTTTGTAACGGTTGAACCAGCTGCTGTATAAGCACCCTTACCCAGTTTCACTGGTGCAATCAGGTTCGTATTACAGCCGATAAAGCAGTTATCACCAATTACACAGCGATTCTTTTTAATGCCATCATAGTTGACGGTTACTGTTCCGCAGCCGAAGTTGACCTTCTTTCCGACATCGCTGTCGCCGACATAAGTCAGGTGCGCAATTGCAGTGCTTTCACCAACCACAGAATTCTTGACTTCTACAAAGTCGCCAATCTTAACGCCGCTGCGAATGTGCGAATTCGGACGGATATGTACAAATGGTCCAATCTTAACGGAATCTTCAATCACAGATTCATACGCCTGTACATAGTTCAGAATGACATATTCGCCTACAACGCAATTTTCAATCACGCAGTTCGGGCCAATCGTGCTTCTTGCACCGATTTTCGTTCTGCCCTTGAGCTGTGTGCCCGGCAAAATCGTGGTTTCTGCTCCGATTTCAACATCTTTTCCAATGATGATGCCGTCTGTATTGATGAAGTTGACACCGTTCTCCATGTGCTTTTCCAGCACCTTCCAGCGTGCAACTTCGTTCAAATGCAGCAAATCTTTCCGAGTATTTGCTCCCAGGACTACATCCGTATTGTCTGTGAGATATGCACCGGCTTTCTTGCCCTGCTCCAAAGCCAGACCAATGGTATCTGTCAGGTAATATTCACCCTGTACATTCGACTGGGACAAACCTTTCAGCAGTGTCAGCAGGTCTGCTGTCCGGAACCAATACGCACCGGAATTGACTTCCTGAATCTGCCGCTGTGCATCGGTGGCATCCTTTTCTTCTACGATGGCAGCAATGCCCGTTTCACTTCTCAGGATTCTGCCATAGCCGAACGGGTTGTCCAGCTTTGCGGTGATGACCGTAACCGCATTGCCCTGTGCAGTGTGCAGCTGATATGCCTGCTGGATGGTTTCGCTGTCCATAAACGGAGCATCCCCACACAATACTAAGGTATTGCCGTCCGGATTTTCCTCCAGAACCGGCACTGCCTGCATCACAGCGTGTCCCGTTCCGAGCCGCTCTGCCTGCAAAACGGTCTTGTATTTATTGTTTAAGTAGTGTTCGATAAACTGCGATTTATAACCTGTTACGACACAGATATTTCTCAGGTCTGCTGCTTCACAAGCCTGTACGACCCAGCCCAGCATTGGCACGCCCAATACTTCCAGCATTGGCTTCGGAATGGCTGCCTTCATCCGGCTGCCATGACCGCCGGCTAAGATTACAACTTGATCCATGATTCTTTGTTCCTCCTGCAAAACTTCATGTTTTACCGCTTTTTACCAAAATTTCAGTAAAAAAGCGTACTACTTATAGTATGACAAAATTTTGAAAAAAATGCAAGCCTTTTTGCCAAAAAAAAATTTGTCTTGTTATTTTTGTATAAGTTGCCATAAAAATCGGGGTGTATTTTTTTGAAAATATGTATGGTATTTTCCTGTGAGATATGTTATAATAGAGTTGAGGGTCGGTTGACAGGAAGAAACTGCCATTTCTCTCCTGCCGTTTGCCGCTTCACAAACGCCGTACCCACAAAAATATTTGAATCAAATTTGGAGGTAGTTACCAATGGCAAACAAATGGGTTTATATGTTCAGCGAAGGCAACATGACCATGCGGAACTTGCTCGGAGGCAAGGGTGCAAACCTGGCTGAAATGACCACAATCGGTCTTCCGGTACCGCAGGGCTTCACCATCACCACAGAAGCTTGTACCCAGTACTATGAAGATGGCCGCAAGATCAACGACGAAATCATGACACAGGTTATGGACGGCGTTAAGAAGATGGAAGAAATCAACGGCAAGAAGTTCGGCGATAAGAAGAACCCGCTGCTGGTTTCCGTTCGTTCTGGTGCTCGTGCTTCCATGCCGGGTATGATGGACACCATCCTGAACCTCGGTCTGAATGACGACGTTGTTGCTGCAATGATCGAAGGCAATCCGGATCCGGCTTTTGAACGGTTCGTATATGACTCTTATAGAAGATTCATTCAGATGTTCTCCGACGTTGTTATGGAAGTTGGTAAGAAGTACTTCGAACAGCTGATCGACAAGATGAAAGAAGAAAAGGGCGTAAAGTTCGACGTAGAACTGACTGCTGCTGATCTGAAGACTCTGGCTGAACAGTTCAAGGCTGAATACAAGAAGCAGCTGGGTTCTGACTTCCCGTCTGATCCGGTTGAACAGCTGAAGCTTGCAATCGAAGCTGTATTCCGTAGCTGGGACAACCCGAGAGCAAACGTTTACCGTCGTGACAACGATATCCCGTATTCTTGGGGTACTGCTGTTAACGTAATGCCGATGGTATTCGGTAACTTGAACAACGAATCCGGTACTGGTGTTGCATTTACCCGTGACCCAGCAACTGGTGAAAAGAAGCTGATGGGTGAATTCCTGATCAACGCACAGGGCGAAGACGTTGTTGCCGGTGTTCGGACTCCGATGCCGATCGCACAGATGGAACAGGAATTCCCGGAAGCATACGCTGAATTCATTCAGGTTTGCAAGACACTGGAAGACCACTATCACGATATGCAGGATATGGAATTCACAGTAGAAAACAAGAAGCTGTACATGCTGCAGTGCCGGAATGGTAAGAGAACCGCTCAGGCTGCTCTCCAGATCGCTTGCGACCTCGTAGATGAAGGTCACAAGTCCGAAGAAGAAGCTGTTCTGATGATCGATCCGAGAAACCTCGACACCCTGCTCCACCCGCAGTTCGATGCAAAGGCTCTGAAGGCTGCTACACCGATCGGCAAGGGTCTGGGTGCTTCTCCGGGTGCTGCTTGCGGTAAGGTTGTATTTACTGCTGATGATGCAGAAGCTTGGAACGCTAAGGGCGAAAAGGTTGTTCTGGTTCGTCTGGAAACTTCTCCGGAAGACATCACCGGTATGAAGGCTTCTCAGGGTATCCTGACTGTTCGTGGCGGTATGACTTCTCACGCTGCCGTTGTTGCTCGTGGTATGGGTACTTGCTGCGTATCCGGTTGCGGCGACATCAAGATGGACGAAGAAAACAAGAAGTTTGAACTGGCTGGCAAGACCTTCACAGAAGGCGACTATATCTCGATCGACGGTTCTACTGGTAACATCTATGACGGTATCATCCCGACTGTTGATGCTTCTATCACTGGTACATTCGGCAGAGTTATGGGCTGGGCAGACAAGTACAGAACTATGAAGGTTCGTACCAATGCAGATACTCCGGCTGATGCGAAGAAGGCTCGGGAACTGGGTGCTGAAGGTATCGGTCTGTGCCGTACCGAACACATGTTCTTCGAAGCTGACAGAATCGCAGCATTCCGTGAAATGATCTGCTCTGACACCGTTGAAGAAAGAGAAGCTGCTCTGGCTAAGATCGAACCGATGCAGCAGGGCGACTTTGAAGCTCTGTACGAAGCTTTGGAAGGCAACCCGGTTACCATCCGGTTCCTGGATCCGCCGCTCCACGAATTCGTACCGACTGAAGAAGAAGATATCAAGAAGCTGGCTGATGCACAGGGCAAGACTGTTGATCAGATCAAGGCAATCATCGCTTCTCTGCACGAATTCAACCCGATGATGGGTCACCGTGGCTGCCGTCTGGCTGTTACTTATCCGGAAATCGCTAAGATGCAGACCAAGGCAATCATCAAGGCTGCCATCAACGTAAAGGCTAAGCACCCGGATTGGACTGTAAAGCCGGAAATCATGATCCCGCTGGTTGGCGATGTAAAGGAACTGAAGTTCGTAAAGAAGGTTGTTGTTGAAACTGCTGACGCTGAAATCGCTGCTGCTGGTTCTGACCTGACTTATGAAGTTGGTACGATGATCGAAATCCCGAGAGCTGCTCTGACTGCTGACGAAATCGCTAAGGAAGCTGATTTCTTCTGCTTCGGTACAAACGACCTGACTCAGATGACTTACGGCTTCTCTCGTGACGATGCTGGTAAGTTCCTCGGTGCTTACTATGACGCTAAGATCTTCGAAAGCGATCCGTTCGCTAAGCTGGATCAGACTGGCGTTGGCAAGCTGATGAAGATGGCAATCGAACTGGGCAAGCCGGTAAACAGCAAGCTCCACTGCGGTATCTGCGGCGAACACGGCGGTGACCCGACCTCCGTTGAATTCTGCCACGAAATCGGTCTGGACTATGTTTCCTGCTCTCCGTTCCGTGTTCCGATTGCAAGACTGGCTGCTGCTCAGGCTGCAATCAAGAACAAGTAAGATTAAACTGTTCGTGAAATTCTTTCTTTTTTGCAAAAAAGTACCCATTCGCATAAAAACCTTATAACCTCACTCCCCGTTCGTATTTGAAAAAATACGCACAAAACGAATCCCGACACTCGTTGGGTTATCTTTCGATAGACCGTGAAACCGTATGGCATCCAGCGGACAAGCTGGAACCATGCGGTTTCTTTTTTCGTTTTCCACAGCGTTTTCCACTTTCCAACAGCAATGTGTCCAAAATAATTTCCACCGTTTTGTGCAAAACGGAAAAACCATTGAATTTCTTGTTGACAGGCTCGACAAGATGTGTTAGAATGAAGCCATACGGTGTTCGGTGTACAATCGCACCGTTTTTGGCACAACCCGAATGACCCGATTTTTGAAATACATTGCAGCGGCTCGGAATTGCCTGCAATGAACATATCACAAAACATGGAAGAGAAAGGCCGCAGTTCGTTTACACGTTCTAACAGAGAGCACTTGCCATCGGCTGCAAGCAGTGCAGAACTGGAATTGACGGCACACCGTCTCCGAGTCTGCCCAATCCGCAGCGGCTTGCTCCCGTTATCGAGCATCCGAAAGACGCAGCCGTGCTTCTCATACAAGAAAAGACGGCGTGACTTCGGCGGCGTTCAGAACGTCCCTCCTGTAACAAAATCAGCAGGAGCGATGCGAAAGATTCGTCCTGCCATTTGCGTGAAGAAGGGTGGAACAGCGGCAGCTTATTTGCGATCGCCCCTTATCCTGTGGGAATCCCACGGATAAGGGGCATTTTTTTCACCCTGTTTTCCCCCAATCATTCGGCTTGCCAACCACTCGCAAATCTTACACATCCATTCAAATTTTATCATAAAGGAGTTTTTCAATCATGAGTCAACTGCAACTGAAAGACGGCAGTTTCCGGGAATTTACCCCGGGTCAGTCTGCCGCAGAAATTGTAAAAGGAATCGGCATGGGACTGTATAAGGCTGCTTGCTGCGTCAAGATCAATGGCGAAGTCTGTGACCTGCGTACCCCTGTTACTGAAGACTGCACCTTTGAAGTCTGCACCTTCGATGACCCAGATGGCAAGAAAACTTTCTGGCACACGGCTTCTCATGTCCTCGCTCAGGCTGTTAAGCGGCTGTATCCAAACGCAAAGCTTGCGATTGGTCCAGCAATCGACAGCGGTTTCTACTATGATTTCGATGTAGAAAAGCCGTTTACCGCAGAAGAACTGCGGAAAATCGAAGCAGAAATGAAGAAAATCGTCAAGGAAAATGCAGAACTGGAACAGTTCACACTCTCCCCAGACGAAGCCATTTCTTTCCTGAAAGAACAGGATGAACCGTACAAGGTAGAACTCTGTGAAGAACACGCTGGCAAGGGCGAACCGATTTCGTTCTATCGGCAGGGTGAATTTACCGACCTCTGTGCTGGCCCGCACCTGATGAAAACCGGTGTCATCAAGGCATTCAAGCTGCTCTCCTGCACCGGTGCTTACTGGAGAGGCTCGGAAAAAAACAAGATGCTCTCTCGTGTTTATGCCATCGCTTTCCCGAAAGCTTCCATGCTGGACGAACACCTGAAGCAGCTCGAAGAAGCAAAAATGCGGGATCACAACAAGCTGGGCAGAGAACTCGAATACTTCACAACCGTTGACGTGGTTGGTCAGGGTCTGCCGATTCTGCTGCCAAAGGGTGCAAGAGTCGTACAGCTGTTACAGCGTTGGGTCGAAGATGTGGAACAGTCCAAGGGCTGCCTGCTGACCAAAACACCGCTGATGGCAAAACGGGAATTCTATAAGATTTCCGGTCACTGGGATCACTATCTGGATGGCATGTTCATTCTGGGCGACCCATACGACGAAACGAAGGAATGTTTCGCTCTGCGTCCGATGACCTGCCCGTTCCAGTATCAGGTTTATTTGAATCGTGCTCGTTCCTATCGAGATTTGCCAATGCGGTTGGTAGAAACTTCTACCCTGTTCCGGAACGAAGACAGCGGCGAAATGCACGGCTTGATTCGTGTTCGGCAGTTCACCATCTCCGAAGGTCACTATATTCTCCGTCCGGATCAGCTGGAAGAAGAATTTAAGGGCTGTCTGGAACTGGCAAAGTACTTCCTCGGTACGGTTGGCTTGCTGGATGACTGCACTTTCCGGTTCTCTCAGTGGGATCCGGCAAACCCGAACAACAAATACGAAGGTACAAAGGAACAATGGGAAGAAGCACAGCGTGTTATGGGCAACATCCTCGACCACCTCGGTTTGGATTACACCATCGGCATTGACGAAGCTGCCTTCTATGGTCCGAAGCTGGATATTCAGTATAAGAATGTTTACGGCAAGGAAGACACACTTGTTACCATTCAGATTGATATGCTGCTGGCTCAGCGGTTCGGTATGTATTACACCGATACAGACGGACAGAAGAAGCTGCCGTATATCATTCACAGAACCTCTCTGGGCTGCTATGAACGGACACTGGCATATATGATTGAACACTTTGCTGGTGCAATGCCGTTGTGGATTGCTCCGGAACAGGTTCGCTTGATTCCGATTGCAGACCGTCATCTTGATTATACCTATGAAGTTCTGCATCAGTTACAGGCTGCTGGTCTGCGGTGCGAAGTAGATAGCCGTGCGGAAAAGGTTGGCTATAAGATTCGTCAGGCAGTACTGGAAAAAGTGCCGTATATGATTACCATCGGCGACAACGAAGTGGAACAGAAAACGGTTGCAGTTCGTTCCAGAAAGAATGGCGATTTGGGCAGCATGCAGCTGGATGATTTGCTGGCAAAGCTGAAAGAAGAAGTCGATACCAAGGCAAAATAAGCAGTTATTTTGAGAAGATAACGACCAATTGAAAAAGCGTCTGGTGGGAGATTCTCACCGGACGCTTTTGTTTTGAAAAGAATGCAAAATACGAGCCGTAGGCAACTAAAAAGTTTTTCGGTGCAGCAGTTTTTCAAAAATGCTGCCGAGGTGTGGGCGAGTAGCCCACATTTGCG
>ENA-UEOL01002004-UEOL01002004.1-human-gut-metagenome-genome-assembly--contig:-NODE-2004-length-12044-cov-10.271162_pt1 | contig 12044 bp, 6 predicted proteins | sample MGYA00242884_ERZ507884 | MGnify/ENA primary metagenome ERZ507884 (study PRJEB26167, sample SAMN06115417) | human gut metagenome | host: Homo sapiens | place: China:Chongqing | collected 2015-03-06... | reverse complement strand
GTAATACGGAGTGGAACCCTGGTGTCGATTTTTTAACCAAAGAAAAACTTTATTATGGAGTACTTTTAAAAAAATATTTCTATATGGAAAAAGGATACCTTTGTGAAAAAAGGTGTCCTTTTTTTGTGCCCGGATACCGTTATGCTGATAAGGGACAGGGAGGAAAAAAACATGAAAAAGAGACATTATGGGAAAATGGTGCGTGTATTCGGGGAAGACTATATGCTTATGATGGGGTGCGGAACAAAGGAAAACAGTAAAATGGATACAAAAGATATGACAACAAGGGATACAGAGTTTCACACAGAATTATTTGGCGGGAATACCTATATCTTTTCGCCGGAGGATGATCCAAAGCAGGTGGCAGAAACATTAGATGCTATTTATGAGAAACAGGAAGCAAATCAGTTTGGAGAGGAGCGTTATGCCATCTATTTTATGCCGGGAGAGTATGATGAAACGATCGAGGCGAATGTTGGGTTTTACACACAGGTGGCAGGACTTGGAGAACTTCCGACAGACACAAAATTACAGAGTCTGCAATGCACCGCAAGATGGCTTTCAGATGATCCGTCAAATCACAATGCATGCTGTAATTTCTGGCGCGGAGTAGAGAATATGGAATTGGAAACAAATACCATGTGGGCGGTTTCACAGGCAACGTTTATGCGGAGAGTGCAGGTCGATGGTGCATTATTTTTACATGATGAATACGGATGGTGCAGTGGTGGATTTCTGGCGGACTCCAACACCGATCTGATGACGGATTCCGGCTCACAGCAGCAGTGGCTTTCCAGAAACTGTAACTGGAAAGCGTGGATGGGTTCTAACTGGAATATGGTCTTTGTCGGTACTGAAGAAGGAAAAAATCCAACCGGAACCTGGCCGGTTGTTCCGTATACAGAGGTGGAGAAGACTGAAGCCATGCAGGAAAAACCATTTTTGATCTATGACGATGAGGAAGGTTATATGGTCTATGTGCCAAAAGAGCGGGAAAATGCTGTCGGTGTTTCCTGGGAAAATGGCAGTGAGGGAGAAAAAATCCCGATTGACCAGTTTTACGTTGCAAAGCCGGAGAAAGATACGGCAGTGACGATGAATCAGGCATTGGAAGAAGGAAAAAATCTGCTTCTGACACCTGGAATTTATGACCTTGAGGAACCGATTGTCGTAAATCGCCCGGATACGATCGTGCTTGGCATGGGACTGGCAACCCTGCGTGCAGCAAAAGGAAATGTCTGTCTGGAAACAGGGGATGTACAGGGACTGATCCTTGCAGGACTGCTTTTTGATGCCGGGGAAACAAAATCGGACAATCTTCTTGTCGTTGGCAGCGAGGACCAGAAATCCGAGGATAATGGGAAAAATATTTATTTAAGCGATCTGTTTTTCCGTGTCGGAGGAACAGATACAGACACACCGGTAAGCGTCAAGTGTTGCGCTACGATCAACAGCAGCCATGTGGTCGGGGATAACTTCTGGGTATGGCGTGCAGACCACGGAGACAATGTGGCGTGGGAAGAAAACAAGGCAGAAAATGGAATCATCATCAACGGAGATGAGGTCACGATGTATGCGCTGATGGTAGAACATTTTGAACAGTATCAGACGGTATGGAATGGAGATCACGGAAAAGTGTATATGTATCAGAGCGAGATCCCATATGATGTTCCAACCCAGGAGGTCTGGATGAGCCATGAGGGACAGAAGAAAGGATATGCTTCTTTTTATGTGGATGGCGCTGTGGATGCGTTTGAAGCATGGGGGCTTGGTGTTTACCTGTATAACCGGGATGCGTCCGTGGAACTTGATACCGCCATGGAGGTGCCGGATAAGAATGGAGTGAAAGTACACAATATCTGTACTGTGATGCTGACCGGATATCCGGGTATGAACCATATTATTAATGAATCGGGAGATTCGGTGACCTTTGCAGGAGAACGAAAAGTGATCTGTGAATATGAGAACGGTCTCATCCGGTAAGATATAAAAAAAGGATACCTTTTTGAAAAAGAGTATCCTTTTTTTGTGCCTTGCTTTTTTTAGAATAAAAATATCAAAGTAGGAAGGGTAGGATCAGGATGAAAGGATATCAATTTGAAGATACACAGGGAACATTCCATTTGAAAAAAGCGGAAAATATCAGCTATCTTTATTTTCCAATTGCAGGGGAAGCAGGGTTGAAAAGTTCCTTAACACCGAATCTCGGCGGTGATGCGAAGATAGATCAGAATACATTTTTACTGGAGCCGGTAAGTGCGGAAAATCTTGTCAATAACCGAAACAGCAGAAACTTCTGGTGCAATGTGAAGGGAATCGGAAGCTGGTCTTTGACTGGTCATTCAGCAGAAGAGTTAAGTAAGAAATTTACGGAAATGCAGGATGACAGTGAAGTGACAGCCGGATTTATGTGGCAGAAGACGACAAGGGAATCCAAAAAGTATCAGCTTCGCGGAGAAATACTTTCTTTTATTCCAGTAGATAAAAACGTTGAGATCATGCTGGTGACGATCACAAACACAGGACGCATGGCGCAGACAGTTACACCAACGGCGGCGATACCATTATATGGAAGAAGCGCGGACAATATCCGTGACCACAGACATGTAACATCTTTATTACATAGAATCGAAACTACAGACACAGGCGTTCTGGTGACACCGACATTGTCTTTCGATGAGAGAGGACATCAGGTCAACCATATGACTTATTACTGCGTGGGCTGGAGTGGCAATGGAGAAAAGCCGGTAGATTTTTATCCGACAGCAGAGGATTTTGTCGGAGAGGGCGGTAACTTTGAGAGACCATATGCCATTGTAAAAAAAGCAGAGGGTGTCAAAGCAGGAACAAGGATCGAAGGATTAGAGGCAGTTGGAGGTCTTCATTTTTCAGAGGTCACATTAGAGCCGGAAGAGGAATGCAGTTATCTGATCTTTACCGGAATTACAGAAGATATTCAGGAGATCAGGAATCTTTCCAAAACTTATACAACCAGAGAGATGGTATTGGAAGAACTGGAAAAAACAAAGGCATACTGGCAGGAAAAAGTAAATGTCGCTTATCATACCGGAGATTCGGATTTCAACCAGTTTATGCACTGGGTAAGTTTTCAGCCAATCCTGCGCCGTATTTATGGCTGCTCATTCCTTCCGCATCATGATTACGGAAAGGGAGGAAGGGGCTGGCGTGATCTCTGGCAGGATTGTCTGGCACTTTTGATCATGAATCCGGATGGAGTAAGACAGATGCTGCTTGATAATTTTGCCGGTGTCCGTGTAGATGGAAGTAATGCAACGATTATCGGAAGTAAACAGGGAGAGTTTGTTGCAGACCGGAATAATATCACAAGAGTGTGGATGGATCATGGTGTATGGCCAATGATCACAACAAAGTTTTATATTGACCAGACCGGAGATCTTGAACTGTTAGAAAAAGAGGCTGCTTATTTTAAAGACAAACAGATCGCAAGAGGAACCAGGACAGATACACTGTGGGATGAATCCTATGGCTGCTGGCAGAAGACCAAGCGCGGCGTGCGGGAAGAGGGCACGATTTTAGAGCATCTGCTGTTACAGAATCTTACCGCTTTTTATGAAGTAGGAGAACACAATAACATAAGACTGCGCGGCGCAGACTGGAATGATGCGCTGGATATGGCTTCTGAGAAGGGCGAGAGCGTGGCATTTTCCAATGCTTATGCAGGCAACCTTGCCGATATTGCAGAATTGCTGGAAGCATACCGGAAGAAAACCGGAAAAGAAACGGTTTCCATTCTGGCAGAGATTGTGATCCTTTTGGAAGATAATCCGGCATTATACGATTCTGTTGAGAAGAAGCTGCATGTATTAGAGGAATATTTACATACGTGTGAGCATGACACAAGCGGAGAAAAAGTAGAGATCTCCATTGAAAAACTGACTGAAAACCTGCGTCACAAATCGGAGTGGTTAATGGAGCATATCCGGAAAAATGAGTGGGTAAAGGATTCGGAAGAAAACGGCTGGTTTAACGGTTACTATGATAATCATGGACGTCAGGTAGAAGGAGATACAAAAACCGGTGTCCGCATGATGTTAACCGGTCAGGTATTTTCCATCATGGCTGGCACTGCGACAGACGAACAGATCCGGCAGATCACGAAGAGTGCAGACCGTTATCTCTATGATGAAAAAGTGGGTGGCTACCGTCTGAATACAGATTTCGGGGAAGTCAAGACAGATCTTGGAAGAATGTTTGGATTTTCCTATGGAGATAAAGAAAACGGAGCAGTCTTTTCCCATATGGCAGTGATGTATGCCAATGCACTTTACAAACGTGGATTTGCAAAGGAAGGTTATAAGTCTTTGCATGCATTGTACAGACAGTCGGCAAACTTCGAAGTAAGCCGCATCTATCCTGGAATTCCGGAATACTTCAATGGAAGAGGACGCGGTATGTACCATTATCTGACAGGAGCTGCAAGCTGGTATATGCTGACGGTGATCACAGAGATGTTCGGAGTAAGAGGTCAGGTCGGTGATATGATCTTAGAACCTAAACTTTTAAAAGAGCAGTTTGATGAAGAGAAAAAGGCATCCCTTACACTGCAGTTCGCAGACAAAAACTGGAAGATCACTTATTTGAACCGCGAAGAAAAGGATTATGGAGAATATCAGATTGCAGATGTAACGGTGGATGGAGAGAAGATAAATTTTGTGCCAAAACAGCATGAGGCAATTCTTCCTAAGAATATGATCGAGAAACTTTCTGGTAATGAGACACATCAGATCGAAGTGGTTCTTGCCTAGGCAAATCTTACATTATAAAACAATTGCAAAAAAATGGAATGGAGAAGAATATGGCAGAGGAAAAATTTTTAATTGAAAACTATGGAAAAAAGAGCACTTTTGCAAGCTTTCTTCCAGGCATTTCCGGAGAGAAGGGAATTCCTATCTGGTGTTATTATGTAAATCGTGGACAGTGCGTGGTCAGTTTCGGAGTCGACAATAAAGATCATTCGATCATGGAATTTTATCCGGCACATCAGGCGTACCAGAATGTGAAAACGACAGGATTCCGTACTTTTGTAAAAAAAGATGGAAAAGTGACAGAGCTTTTTGCAGATGAAAACCAGACACACCGCATGGAAATTGCCATGAACGGATTAAAAATTGAAGAGGAAAATGACGTACTTGGAGTGAATGCAAAGGTAACCTATTTTACACTTCCGGGAGAAAAAATCGGTGCACTGGTGCGTAAGGTAGAACTTACCAATACAACTGGGGAACATGCCAAAATAGAAGTTTTAGACGGTATGCCGGCACTGATCCCATATGGAGTTGGAATTGACAGTATGAAAAACATGTGCCAGACATCCAAAGCGTGGATGCAGGTCGAGGATGTGAAAGAGGGACGCCCGTATTTCCGCGTGCGTGCCAGCATGGCAGATACCGCCGCAGTCACAAAGGTGGAGGGGGGTAATTTTTCCATTGGATGTCTTGCAGATGGTACGAGATTACAGTCGGTCGTTGATCCGACGGTTGTATTCTCCTATGATACTTCCTTACAGAAACCGATTGGATTTGAAGAGACGGCATTAAAAGAACTGCTCGCAAAAGAGCAGATCACCATGAACCAGTTGCCATGCAGTTTTTATGGAACAGAGGCAGATCTTGCAGCGAATGAGAGCATTTGTTTCTATGAGATCATCGGACAGGTGGAGAACAAAGAACTGTTGAGGGCATATGCAGCCAAAAAACTGGACGCAGTTTATTTTAACGCAAAAGCAAAAGAGGCAGAAGAACTGGTAGAACATCTTTGCAGCGGAATCGCAACGGAGACAGCGTCGAAAGATTTTGATGCTTATTGCCAGTATACTTATATGGATAATGTCTTAAGAGGTGGTTATCCGATCAAACTTGGCAACCATAAGATTTTTTACGTGTACTCCAGAAAACATGGCGATCTGGAAAGAGATTACAACTATTTTTCCATGCTGCCGGAGTTTTATTCACAGGGCAATGGAAATTTCAGGGATGTCAACCAGAACCGCAGATGTGACACTTTCTTTGCACCATTTGTGGGAAGGGAGAATATCAAAACATTTTACAGCCTGATCCAGTTAGATGGTTACAACCCACTGGGCGTGGAAAAACTGACTTATCAGGTAGCAGAAGAAAAAGCGGAAAGTCTGCTGGCTCTTCACGAAAATTTATTTACAACCGAGCAGGAAAAACAGGAATTTTGTGAATATATCAAAAAACCATTCACACCGGGGGCTCTGTGCCGGAAGTTAGAGGAACTGTGTGGAGAGCAGGAGACAGAAACGTTATTTTCCCAGATCATCGATCAGGCAGATGGACTTGTGAACGGCAATTTCTTAGAGGGCTACTGGAGTGACCACTGGACTTACAATCTCGATCTTGTGGAGGATTATCTCGAAGTATTCCCGGAAAAAGAGAAGGAATTACTGTATGAGAGAGATTACACGACCTTCCTCTCACAGGTGAATATCAATCCGAGATACAGACGTTATGAGGAGACGGAAAATGGTCTGAGACAGTATCATGCATTAAATGAGAAGAGCCGCAGAAATACGGAAAAAAAACTGGTGCGCGAGGCAGGTCAGTCCGGAGAAGTTTTAAAGATGACACTGCTGGAAAAATTAGTGTTACTCTGCGCTGCAAAATTTGCCGCGCTGGACGCTTACGGCATGGGTGTGGAGATGGAAGGCGGAAAACCCGGCTGGTATGATGCGTTAAACGGTATGCCGGGAATGTTTGGTTCTTCGATGGCAGAGACCTACGAGCTTGCCAGAATGTTGGAATACACGATCGGAGCATTAAAACGATATCCGGGAGAACTGGAACTGATCGAAGAATTTTCGGGTTTCTTACAGCAGCTTGACCTGATCAATGCAAGCGAAAAAGAAGCGGTTGGCTTCTGTAAAAAACAGGGCTGTACGACTGCCGAAGAGGTGAAAAAAGAGGGCGAAGTCCTCTCCTTCTGGAATCAGATCAACGATGCAAAAGAGGCTTACCGTGAGAAAGTATTCTCCGGAATATCGGGTGTGAAATACCTTGTTTCCACAGAGAAAGTTGTAAAAATTTTAAATGATTTTCTGGAAACAGTAATATGCGGAATTGAAAAAGCATGCATATTGGGAAATGGCATCTGCCCGACCTATTTTACTTATGAAGTTTTAGAGTATGAGAAGGTAAAAGGCGGCTATAAACCATTAAAATTTATGGTTCAGGAAGTGCCATATTTTCTGGAAGGACCGGTCCGCTATCTGAAATTAAAGACCGGAAAAGAGAAAAAGACAAACTTATATGAACAGGTGCGGCACAGTGATCTCTATGATGAGAAGCTTTCCATGTATAAAGTCAACGCCTCTTTGCAGGATACATCCTTTGAACTTGGCAGGGCGAGAGCTTTCACACCGGGCTGGCTGGAGAATGAATCCATCTGGCTCCATATGGAATACAAGTATCTGCTGGAACTGATCCGAAACGGCATGTATGAGGCGTTTTTTGAGGATTTCCATAAGGCTGCGATCCCGTTTTTGGATAAGGAAGTGTACGGAAGAAGTATTTATGAGAACTCCTCCTTTATCGCAAGCAGTAAAAATCCAAACAAAGCATATCATGGCAAAGGTTTTGTGGCGCGCCTTAGTGGATCGACCATCGAGTTTATCAGTATGTGGAAACAGATGATGTTCGGCAGTCATATTTTATCCATGAAAAATGGAGAGTTGTATTTTACACCGCAGCCTGCAGTGCCGGCATACCTGATCCCGGAAAATGGAAAAGTATCTGCCATGCTGTTTGGAAAGACAAAGGTAACGTATCAGTTTGCAGATGTCGCCGATTACATTCCGGGACATTATGAGATTGCATCCATGAAATTTACCTATCGGAACGGAAGTGTTGCAAATGTGAACAGTGGTGTTGCAGGAGAAAAAATAGCTGTGGATGTCCGTGAGGGGCTTGTGACATCCATTGAGATTGATGTTCGATAAGAAAAAGGAGGTGCCGGATGAAAATTATCACAACGGACTACGAAAACAAAAAGTTTTGGGAAGAAACAGAAAAAGAATCCGCGCTGATGGGGGACTGCATGCATGTGGTCAACATCTGCCCGGATGTAACGTATCAGACATTTCACGGTTTTGGCGGGGCACTCACAGAGGCTGCCGCACATGTCTATGCAGGAATGAGCAAAGAAAAACAGGATGAGATCATCGAAGCGTATTTTGGAAAAACAGGGCTTCGCTATAACATTGGACGTATCCATATGAACAGCTGTGACTTTGCACTTGGCAATTACACTTATGTGGAAGAGGGAGACGATAAGTTAGAGACATTTGACATTTCCCATGACAGAAAAGAGATCCTTCCATTCCTTGCAGCAGCCAATGCAAAAACAGCCGAAGGAACAAACACAAAGGGACTGAAGTTATTAATGTCTCCGTGGTCGCCGCCTGCTTTTATGAAAACAAACGGTGAGATGAACCATGGCGGCAAATTAAAGGACGAATATTATGCGGCATGGGCAGAATATTTTGTAAAGTTTATCCGGGCATATCAGGAAGCTGGAGCAGATATTCAGTGGCTTACCGTACAGAACGAGCCTATGGCAGTGCAGACATGGGATTCCTGTATTTATACATCTGAGGATGAGAGCCGTTTTGTAAGAGATTATCTCGGACCGAAGTTAGAGGATGCAGGTCTTTCTGATATCGGTATTTTTGTCTGGGATCATAACAAAGAAGAAGGTTATCAGCGTTTTAAGGAAGTGATCGCGGATGAAAAGACAAGAAACTATGTAAAAGGAGAGGCCATCCACTGGTATACCGGAGATCATTTTGAGACGATCGAGATGGTGCGTAAGAGATATCCGGAAAAAGAAATCTTCTTTACAGAGGGATGTGTGGAATACTCCCGTTTTGCAGATTCCGGAGAAATCTATAAGGCAGAAATGTATGCACATGATATTTTGGGAAACTTAAATGCCGGAATTAATGCATCTCTTGACTGGAACCTGCTCTTAGATGAAAAAGGCGGACCAAACCATGTTGGAAATTTCTGTGCGGCACCAATCATGTGTGCGCCTGGGGAAGACAGCTATGAAAAGAGACTGACTTATTACTATATTGGACATTTCAGCCGTTATATCAAAGAGGGAGCAGTGAAGATCGGTACTTCCCGCTATACCGATGGTATAGAAGTGACTGCGTTTTTAAATCCGGATGGAGAGCGTGTCGCAGTCATTTTGAATAAATCCGAAAAAGAAGTTCCTTATACACTGCGTGAAATGACGAAAGATGCAGGCTATCAGGGAGTGGAAGGTGTGATCGCACCGCACAGTATCCAGACAATTGTTTATTAAAAAAAGGACACCTAAAAAAAAGACACCATTTTAAAATTTAAAGCATTTTTACAAGAGGGGATTGAACTTATAATTCAATTATCAACAAACAACAAATGTTGTAAAACAAGGAGGCGAAATCCTCTCCTCACCAATGGGTTCGGATTTTGCTTCGTAAAACAAGGAGGATTATATATGAATTGGAAAAAAGTAGTATCAGTATTGCTCGTAAGTGCAATGACATTATCCATGGCAGCATGTGGCGACACAGCAAGCACAAGCGATAATGCAGCAGCAGGAACAGAGACAAAGGGAAGCACAGCAAATGCATCCAGCGATGAAAAGTTAGTTGTATGGACATTATCAAACGACTTGATCGACTTTGGTAAGAGATTCCAGGAACAGACTGGTGTAGAGGTTGATACAGTGGTTATCGAGCCAGCTGATTACCCAACAAAAGTTCAGACAGCATTACTTGCAGGAGAAAAAGAACCGGATATCATCGTTGGTGAGCCAAAGATGTTAGAGGATTTCTTTGATGCAGGTTTCTTCGAGGATTTAAACCAGGCACCATACAATGCACAGGATTATGCAGATCAGATCGTTGATTATGTATGGCAGGTTGGACAGGATGACGATGGTATCCAGAGAGCAATCTCTTACCAGATCACACCAGCAGGTATCTACTACAGAAGAGATATCGCAAAAGAAGTATTCGGAACAGATGATCCGGACGAAGTTGGAAAATTATTCAAAGATTATCCTACTATCTTAGAGACAGCTCAGACATTAAAAGATGCTGGATACAGAATCTTCTCTTCTGATGCAGAGATGAACGTATTCTCCGGTGATAGTGCATGGGTAGTAGATGGAACATTAAATGTTGACCAGTCCAGAATTGATTACATGGATCTTTGCGTTGACTTATATCAGAATGACTTAACAGCATATGCAAGCCAGTGGTCAACACCTTGGTATCAGGCTATGGCTGGCGAGGTACCTATCTTAACAGCAGATATCCAGTCTAATGCAGATGATTCCGTTAACGTTTGGGATGCAGATCAGTTCGCAGAGGCAACAAAAGGACTTGATACAACAACTGTATTCGCATTTGGTCTTCCTTCCTGGGGTGTACTTACTATGAGAGATAACGTAGGCGAGACATCTGGATTATGGGGCGTTTGCTCTGGACCAGCAGCAGGATTTGACGGTGGTACATATATCGGTATTTCTTCTCAGTCTGAAAGAAAAGACACAGCTTGGGAATTCGTAAAATTCTGTACATTAAATGAAGATACAGCTAACTGGTGGATTGAATACTCACAGGGTGATACAGTTTCTTTGAAATCAGCTCTTGATAAACACAAAGATGATGAGAACCAGATTTACGGTGGTGAGAAATTATACCAGTTCTGGTTAGATCAGGCACAGTACATTGATACTTCTAAAGTAACAAGATACGACAAAGGTATCGGCGATGCTTGGGGAAATGCAGTCTCTTCTGTTAAAACTGGTGAGAAGACAAAGGATGAGGCAATCTCTGACTTCTACGATACAATTGAAGCAACATATCCTGAAATCACAGTAAACAGATAAAAATATCTCCAAAATCATTTTTCTTACAGTCTGCACAGTGAATGTGCAGACTGTAAGAAAAGACAAAAGAGTACAGGAAAAGAATGGCTATCCTCTGAGATAGTTATGAAGAAGGAGAATGGCAGAATATGGGAAAGAATAAAAATGGTTTGAAAAAATATGATAACGTGGGATACTTCTTCGTTTTACCATTTGTTATTGTATTTTGTATTTTTAGTGTTTATCCGGTATTAAGAACCTTATATTTCAGTTTTACAAATGCCAAGATTGCAGGAGTCGGTGTGACATCCTGGGTCTGGTTTGACAACTACAAGCGTGTATTCACAGACAAATTTTTCTGGAGAGCGCTTTGGAACACGGTAAGGATCTGGGGTGTGAATATCGTATTACAGCTCGGACTTGCATTTTTACTTACCATTGTATTTAGTGATATCAAGTATAAGATCAAGGGACTTGGCATTTTCCGTGTGATTTATTATCTGCCAAACCTGATCGCTGCGACTTCTATCGCATTTTTATTTAAAACGTTATTGGATTGGAGATATGGTACATTTAACCAGATCATTTCCGGTGTGTATAAACTCTTTGGAGCACATTACAATCCGGTTGACTGGCTGGGATCTGGTGCAACAGCAGGACCGACCATTGCAGTTATTTCTGCATGGATGTGGTTTGGAAATTCGTTTATCATGCTGATGGCCGGGGTACAGGGTATCTCAAAAGATTATTTCGAGGCGGCCGCCATCGATGGTGCCGGGCGCTGGACCGTATTTGCGAAAATAACATTACCGTTGTTAAAACCGATGCTTTTATATGTAGCAATCACTTCTCTGATCGGTGGTCTGCAGATGTTCGATCTGCCATACCTGATGACAGAGACAACCGGAAGCTCTTACCAGTCGGTTTACACAGCTGTTATGTATCTTTATAAATTTGGTTTTACCACAGGAACTACACAGACCGGTTATGCATCTGCGATTGCCTATGTGATCTTTATGATTATTCTGGCAGTATCTGTGGTACAGTTAAAAGTTTTCAATAAGGAGGATTAGCCATATGATCAGTGTGGGATATAAAATCAAAAAAACAATTTTATACAC
>ENA-UEOL01002001-UEOL01002001.1-human-gut-metagenome-genome-assembly--contig:-NODE-2001-length-12048-cov-21.574889_pt1 | contig 12048 bp, 10 predicted proteins | sample MGYA00242884_ERZ507884 | MGnify/ENA primary metagenome ERZ507884 (study PRJEB26167, sample SAMN06115417) | human gut metagenome | host: Homo sapiens | place: China:Chongqing | collected 2015-03-06... | reverse complement strand
CAGCAGAACAGAAAGCCAGCCCAGCCAGGCGAGCAGCCAAAGAACAGCAACAGCCAGAAGCGCCGCAATAACAGCAATAACAGCAACCAGCAGCGCCCAGGCACCGAGAACAATGTTCGCCCGGGCAGCAACGGCCGTGGCAGAGGCGTAGCCCAGAAAAAGGGCGACAAGCCGGCTGCACGCAAGCACACCCCTATCGTAAATCCACAGAAGAAAGAAAACGCTGTGAAGAAATTCATCAAGCGCATCTTCGGATTCAAGAAATAGGTAAATAATCATCTTTTTAAAAAAGGAAAGAGGAATGATGAAAGAGCTATCCCTCACCCCGCTCATGACCATCAGCCTCACACTGACGATCGGAATCATCATAGCCAAATGGGGCTATGATGATTTCAACATGCGCTTCTGGCTCATCATCTCCATCATTTCATGCGCCCTTGGCAGCATCATCTTTTTCCTTACTGAGTTCTTAAGCCAAAAAGCTTACTTCAGCAGGAACCACCAGTTTCTCATCTTCTCCCAATGCGTGATGATTCATTTATGCATCCTGAGCCTTGGGGCTTTTCTTACCTGTAAGCAAATAGCTGATTCCCAAAGCTCTACACAACTGAAAAACTGGCAGGAACTGTCTTACCTCACACGGGCAAAAATCAATACCGAACGCTATAAAAGCAATATTGAAAGCAAACTGGTTTCCCTTCACGTAAAACAGCAAGACTATGCAGTCATCGCAGCCATGGCGCTGGGCGACAAGAGCGCACTCGACTCAAACACCCGAAACTGTTACTCCATTTCCGGAGCCAGTCACATCCTGGCAGTAAGCGGACTTCATATAGGCATAATCTTCCAGCTTTTCATCTTTCTGCTAGGCGGCAGAAAGTACTCAGTTTACACCATCATCCTGTCCCTCATCTCCATCTGGACCTACGTTTTTCTCATAGGATTGCCGGCAAGTGCAGTCCGTGCAGCCATCATGCTTTCAGCCTACAGCTTAAGTTTAGCTTTCCATCGTACCGGCCTGCCGCTCAACACCTTAGCCTCAGCTTATATATTGATGCTCTTCATCAGTCCGCTCTATCTTTTCGAGTTGAGTTTCCAGCTTTCGTTCCTTGCCGTAGCCTCCATTCTGCTGTTCTTCACACCCCTTTACTCCCTCCTCCCCATCCGCAGCCGTTTCCTCCGTTGGGCATGGGGACTCCTTTGCGTTTCACTGGCAGCCCAGATAGGAACCCTTCCGGTCATCGTCTACACCTTCGGCAGAATATCGTGCTATTCACTTCTCACCAATTACATCGCCATTCCCGCAGCAACCCTCATCCTATATCTTGGAGCAGCCTTAATCCTGTTCTCCCCACTCACGTTATGGGCGCCCATAGCACCGGTTGTCGCCTCACTCATCAGCCTTACATCAGGCGCCCTTACCAGCATCACCCAGTTTTTGAATACAGCCATAAAACTGATCAGCATGCTGCCTGGAGCAAGCATCGAAAACGTAAGAATCAGTCTGCCTCAGGTAATCGGTCTCTACGCTATCATCCTGCTCATTTATGCCCTATGGCGCAGGATAGATAAACAGAAGTCGTCAGAATGCAAGATTCCCTAAAACAGAGATAAAGGCTTAAACCCCGAAAAAAACGGCTCTTATATAATAAGGTGTGCGTACACAAATGCGCTACAAAACGTGGCCAAAAATGTTAAAAAATGACTTTTTTCTACTTTTTCTGCATTTTTTCTTTCTTTTTGTTGGTGTTTTCAAGAAAAACATGTACCTTTGCAAGCAGAAATAAAAAATAAGAATTTAAACACAATAAAAGATTAAAGATTATGAAAGCATCTGAAGTAATCGCGAATCTCCAAAGAAGATTCCCAAACGAGCCTGAGTACATTCAGGCAGTTAGTCAGGTTCTCGGTACTATCGAGGAAGAGTACAACAAGCACCCAGAGTTTGAGAAGGCAAACCTCATCGAGCGTCTCTGCATTCCAGACCGCATCATCCAGTTCCGCGTATCTTGGGTAGATGATAAGGGCAACGTACAGACTAACATGGGTTACCGCGTACAGCACAACAACGCGATTGGCCCTTACAAGGGAGGTCTTCGCTACCACAAGTCAGTAAACTTGGGTATTTTGAAGTTCTTGGCTTTCGAGCAGACATTCAAGAACTCTCTTACTACTCTCCCTATGGGTGGTGCTAAGGGTGGTTCCGACTTCTCTCCACGTGGCAAGAGCAACAACGAGGTAATGCGTTTCTGCCAGGCTTTCATGACAGAGCTTTATCGTCACATGGGTCCAGACGAGGATGTTCCAGCTGGTGACATCGGTGTAGGTGGCCGTGAGGTAGGTTACCTCTTCGGAATGTACAAGAAGTTGACACACCAGTTCCAGGGCGTCTTGACCGGTAAGGGTCAGGAGTTCGGCGGTTCATTGATCCGTCCTGAGGCTACAGGTTACGGTAACGTATACTTCCTCTGCAACATGCTCGCTACCAAGGGTATTGACATCAAGGGCAAGACCGTTTTGGTTTCAGGTTCAGGTAATGTAGCGCAGTACACTATGGAGAAGTTGCTCCAGTTGGGTGCTAAGCCAGTTACATGTTCAGATTCAGACGGTTACATCTACGACCCAGACGGAATCGACCGCGAGAAGCTCGATTACATCATGGAGCTCAAGAACGTAGAGCGTGGCCGTATCAAGGAATATGCAGAGAAGTATGGTGTAAAATATGTTGCAGGTGCTAAGCCTTGGTTTGAGAAGGCAGACATCGCTCTCCCATCAGCTACTCAGAACGAAATCAACGAGGAGGCAGCCAAGGCTCTCATCGCCAACGGCGTAATCGCAGTAAGCGAGGGTGCCAACATGCCTACTACTCCAGAGGCTATCAAGGTATTCCAGGATGCTAAGATTCTCTACTCTCCAGGTAAGGCAGCCAACGCAGGTGGTGTTGCTGTATCAGGTCTTGAGATGAGCCAGAACTCAGAGCGTCTGAAGTGGTCTCGTGAGGAGGTTGATGCTAAGCTTCACGACATCATGAACGATATTCACGCTAACTGCGTGAAATATGGTACTGAGCCAGACGGTTACGTAAATTACGTAAAGGGTGCAAACGTAGCCGGCTTCCTGAAGGTAGCTAAGGCTATGATGGCTCAGGGCATTGTATAAGACTAGAAAATTGTTAAACATAATAATTTTTTTAATAAATTTAAATAGCGGGTCTGTGACAGATCCGCTATTTTTTGTTTACTCCTTCCCCCACTCCTTCTTTACATCAAAGCAGGGACAGGCTTTGTTGGCAAATTCATTATGACCATGAATCGTGGCTAACGGATATTCCTCCTTCAGCTGCTCGATGAGCGAGCGCATTGCCGCTTTCTGGTCTCGGGTTCTTGTATCCTTCGGCTTGCCTTTCTTTGATAAGCCGCCGATGTAGCAAATGCCTATACTGATGGAATTATGGCCCTTGCAATGGGCGCCGACCTCCTCTATCGCACGACCTACATGAATGCTGCCGTCACGATAAATCACGAAATGATAACCTATGCAGCGCAGTCCGCGCTCCCGGTGCCAGCGGTCAATATCCGCTACGGTGAAGTTACGACCTTCCTTGGTCGCACTGCAATGAATGATGATTTCCTTTATCTTACGCATGATATTGAATATTAATTATTGAAAAATAAGCAGATAATTAAGGGGGATTTCGTCAACACCCCAATCCCTGATAAACAGATTGATTCTGCACGGTAGATGCTTTTTCTTCATCCTCTTGAATTCCTCATCCAACAACTGGCAAAATTCATTATAGCATTTTTCTGATTGCGTAACGATTCCGGTGTAATGAGACCTGCCCAGAATAATACTCTTGTTTCTCAGACGTAGCGGACCGTTGCCAGGCACGAAGCGAGCTCTGCGCCTAACAGTACGAGGCACGTAATTGGATCTTAACAGAATAACAGGCTTGATAACAATTTCATATTTTCCTCTTTCATACTTATTTTTCTTCTTTGTCTCCGACACCTTCTTTTGCTTGGTAGGAATGAGAGAAATCTTATAACGTCCTGCTGGCAAATGACGGTTAGGACGTTCTAAGGTGTCACAGAAAATCTTGCCACCTATAACCATTGTGCCATCCACACTCCATGGAGTGAAGCGACGGCGGAATATATTGATGTTCATGATAATTTACAATTAATAATTGATAATGAATAATTGGATCAAGGCCGGCCATTAAGGCTGATTTAAGAACCGAAAAACTTAATGACCCTTAATGACCTTGACCCTTAATGACACTCTCTTTAGACTGTAGGAGAAACTTTCTGATAGCGCATGTCAGGTAATACACAGATTAACCCCTGACGTTTCCAGTTCTTTAGCATCTGTTTTACCGTCTCATGGGTGGCACTTGCTCCCTTAAGTGCAATGCTCTGCTGCTCTGCCTGTTCGAAGGTGAAGGTTACGTCCAGCCGCTCAAAGATGGAATCATTCTTACCTCTGCGACTTCTGTCGTAAGCAGACTGACTGCAATAATTCTTGGATGAGAAAGCATCTTCTATTCGGCTACGAAAGAAGTAAAGCGCATTATCCAACTGATAGTCAGCCAGTACATCAAATACATTCAGCATAGCTGGTGTCTGCGTCTTTACGAGCATTCCCTTCCACAAATCAGGTGACTCCTTCAGCTGTTTCTCGGCTCCATTGAAACCATGCTTCTGAATCAGCGTTTCCAGAACCTTGCAGAGCATGATGCAGGTCATCATTCGCATGGTGGTTGGACAGATACGGAAACGCTGGCGGGCTTTCACCTTGTCGTCATTTTTCATCGTTTCCAGTCTTATCTGTTCCAGCCATTTTCTACCCTTTTCCTCCAGCTTCGGCAGCACTACCTCACCCGACATCAGCGGCAGCAGATGAGCAATCTGAATGATGCGGTCGCGCTGGCGTTCGTTCATCACATACATGTTGTCAGAAAGTGGAGTGAAGGTATTATCGGGCGTTTTTGCCACGATGATACGGCTTTGGAAACCATCCGTATAATTGCTTACTACTCGATAGAGCGCATCAGGCGTTCCACACATCACCACGTTCCATAACAGTCTGTCTATATGAACATTCACTGCATCTGCACTTCTTGCTTCACGCTCATAGCTTGTTCCGTCGTAAGCCTGTCTCAACATGACAGAAAAGTCGCTCATTGCCGATTTCCACTTCTGCGCTACGGTGTCAGCTTCCGGAGTAAACGAGAAGGCGTGCTTACCTTCCGTGTTAGCCAGTCGTTCAGCCAGATTTGCCACCGTATTGTTCAGTGTCAAGCATCTTACAGGCAGTTTCGGCTCTTCCGGCTGCTCCTTCTTGTTCTTGGCTGCACGTTTCTTGGCTCGCCATTCATCCTCCTTCTGCTGATACATTTTGTCCATTTCCTTCACTTCCGAAGTCCATGCGTCAATCACGGGGTCAATACTACCCTTGCCAGATGCAAAATCACCGGCGATGTAGGAGATGAGGTTCAGCGAGTTCATCTTGCCGTGAACGGAAACCTTCACGCCCGTTGCGAGCATTCCGATGGCAGGACAGATGGCTGTGATTACAGGCAGTGCCAGTGCCGGACCCACTGCGCTGATGGAATCCCGAATGCCTTGCGGCAACTTAGGCAGCGCATTATAATAGAACAGATCATCCTTGGCGTTAGCCTCGTCCAGCGCATTTACCAGCGCCTCATTGTCAGCCGCCGAACCACCACCTGCATTTCCTTGCTTCATTCGTTCCTGACGGATGGCAGAGAGCACATCCTTCAGTCGCTTAGGCATTTGCGTGATCTTCTCGTTCAATGCCGAGTTGATGCAAGCCATCTTTTCCTGTTCGGGAAACCCATCGTAGCAGGGAATAATCTGAGCCAGCAGATTGCGGTCAAAACCACAGATGTGGCGCAGGTTCACAGCCAGCTCAAAGGTCAGCGTATTGCGGTTAGAGCGCATCGGCTCCTGCCCATCATTATACATCTGCCACCACTTCTTAATGATTTCCCCATAAGGAATCCCAAGATAATTGTCCTGAGCAGCAGAAGTAGTTGAAGTAGAAGAAGTTGACGCAGCAGTAGTTGAAGCAGCAGAAGTTGACGCAGTAGTAGTTGAAGCAGCAGAAGTAGAAATTCTCGAATTCTTAAATTCCTGACTCTTAAAACCCCCTTGAGAATCCTTTTTGAATTCTTCCTTCCAAGGCTCATAATGCTTGTTTGCCTTGTGCGCTCCTTCCGGCAGTTCCTCCTGTCCGTATCTTTCACGCTCTTCCAGAACTTTCCCTTCAGCAGCCACGGCAGCCTCATCATATTCATCCTTGAAGAGCCGTGGCGAAAGGAAGAGCAAATCTTCGTCATCCGATGTGGTAGTGAAATAAACCCGATTAATGTCGTGAGCCGAAGTATCCATTTCGCACTTGAGCATCGTAGCAATCCTCACCTGATTCTCCAGAACCGTCTTGCCCTTTTCGCGCTCAAACACCGCATGTCCGCCTTGTCGTGCGCTACGTTCCAGCATCAGAAGTCCGTACTTGTCCGGTTCCTTCAGCAGTAGCTTGGCAGCCTTGGCAAAAGCCTCCGGCTCATCCATATCAAATCCGAAAGCACCGCTTGGCAATTTCATTCCCTTCACCACGTCTTGCGGATAATGGCCGGAGTAGTTAAACTGCACCAGTCTCCGTTTCGCAGCATCGTTTCCAGCACGAGCCAGGCGAAGATTCGCCTTCTGCTCGTTGCTTCCACGCAGCTGCTTATACTCCTCTTCCGAGGTGATGGAGCGGGCAACCTTGTGCCCGTTCTCCACCTTAATTAAATAACAACTCATCTTTCTGTTTCTACTTATCGTTTTTAAGTTGAATACAAAAATCCTAATGTTTCAGTTGGTAATCCAATACCGCCTCAGCCCCTTCTTCTGCCTCAACAGCCAGCGTTTGGGCGATGTTGATTCCCTCATGGCAAAACACCTTCAAGGTAAGCTGAATAGCACCGTCCTTGGTCTTGCTCACACGACCGTGCGCCAGTTTCTTAATCAGTTCCGACTGAGTTCTGAGGCGGTGCTGAACCACGAAATCAAACGTTCCGTCTGGCATTTGCTGAGCCACGCCCATCGAACGGAATCGAGGAACCTTATTCACCCCCGATTCCTGAGGACTGAAGAGGAAATACTGCTTAGCATCATAGTAAGCCATTCCACCCAACTGCACATGCTGGCAGTCATTATTATTCACCTGCTGGTTCTGAACATTATTCTGAGCATTGTTCTGAACCTTGTTTACTTTCTTACTCATAATCTGAATTGAATTTTTAGGAGAAGAAACATCCGGATTGTTGCGCGCTTTACCATGGAAAATCCTCCTCTGTCCCAACTCAGTTAATAACTAAGAATCTCCGCAATAAGTCTCCAAGCGAAGCCTCCCTTTTTACTTTTTTACCTTTTTACCCTTTATGGTAACGTGATTGCAAAGGGTTAAGGTTCTTTTTACCTTTTTACTTTTTTACCCTTTTACCTTTAAAAAAGCCTTTTTACCCTTTTACCTTTATAAAGCCTTTTCAATGTCCGTAACCAGAATATCCTGATAAACCTGACCATTGTGCTCATGGGTAGTAAAGCGGAGCGTTACCGCCACCAGCTCGCCCGGAGCATACTTACACTGGGCCATATTGCCCAACATTGCCGCAGCATACTGGTTCTCATACTTGCCGCCCATCTCCTGGAGAACGATGTTGCATTTCATCATCTGTCCGTTCTCACTTTTCTGACTCTGCACAGCGAACGTCTCGCCCTGCTGCACCACTCTCGTTAGTATGTTCATAATCTATTAACTGCAAGACCTCGCCTTCCTTTCAAGGCTCATTAGTTCCAACTCCGATCTTGCTGAAAGCTGGTGCAAAGATAAGAAGTCTTTGAATGCGCTGGAACAGTTGGTGGAAGAATCCCCCCTCATCTTTCCACTGCTTTTCTCTTTTCTGTCTATTTCAGCTCAGCTTCAAGGATATTTTTCATCACGACAAGCAGGCTGACTGCTCCATTGGCGCCACTGGTAATACGCCGATTATATTCCTTATTAATTAAGTCGAAGAAAAGTTTCAGATAGAATCGTTCCGTCACTTTCTTCACTTTCTTCTCATCTCTGATATTTCTTAGAGTATGGAAGTTAACGCCCTCATTGAGATTCACCAGTTTGCTGTGCGTATAGCCCAACTTGATGACGGCTTCATAGGCAATGCCCAGAGCCGTAAGCTGATGTTTTTTTTCTGCCATGATTCCTGATCGGTTTGCGAGAGAAGCCGTGGATTCCCGATGGCCATCTTCAATCACGTTGTGAGGTTCCCCGCCTCCGCTCAGGTTAATACTAAAATAAAAAAACTCGGAAATGAGAAACTGATTCCCAAATCCGAGCGCAAAGATAAGAATATTAGTCTGTAGATAAAAATACGCATAAAAAAATAAGGAGGCTATTTCTTATCAGCTGCTTATCTGCTGGTAATCAGACAGAAAGAGGGCGCTGACAGAACTATTCCATCAACGCCCTCATTATCTTTATCTGTAATAGCTGCTTTTATCCGATTGCAGATAATATGAATTGCTTTATTTTAGCATGCATTTCTTTGGTTAAAGTAGTATTACTGGATCCAAAATCGGCATGGTTTCCAATATAGGCTCTCACGTTCACTCCTACAGCATCGCTGATTGTTTGGATACTTCCTGCTAACACGAAACCATCACCATAAGGAGTAACATGCAATATGCCCAGAACATTTGCTACCAGTTTCAGATTAAATCCCCATTTATTGTTTCGTGGTTGTTCCTTTTTGAGCAAAAGGGAAATTTCTTGTTCAGCACAAATATTCCTCCAAATAGTATCGTAAGCTGTCCAGTCTATATTCAGAAAGCCTCTGATTCCCAGTGTGAGTTTCTCTATCTCTTCTACCCATCTCTCCACTTCTACCTTAGCTTCTTCGTCCATCAATTCCAAAGGAGATTTAACCTCCATATAGTCTGTTATGGGCAAAACAATCTTATTTCCCTCGTTATCGTAGCGACGATGGTTGAAAGCTTTGATTAACTGTTCAGAGAAAGATCTTATTTCTGGATTCATAAGAAGATGAGCCAAGACCGAACACACAGCTCGATTCGGATTTTGCACAGCAGCATCATCCCCCTTACTGGATTCTGCATCACACATTTGAGTGAAGAGTACAGTAAGAATGATGACAGCGGTTTTTTCTGACTGATGCCGATTCTTTAGTTCGCCATAGAGAAATTCTACCTCATTATCACGATGTTCCTTGATTGCAGACAGTTTCTGGCGAATCATTTCCGTTTCACTCCATACTTCTACAGCATTTAGACCGTTCAGTTGTTGCTCAAGCAAACAGAGAATCCATGTCCAAGTTCTAAACAAATCATCGCCCCTATAACGGGCACGTAAGGAGGTAAGTCTCTCCTCCGAAAAACGTTCAAACCTTTCCATCCCTTAATCAGCTTAATGAGTAAATGTATCCGGCATATCCTTCATAAAAACCTTCACCTTATCCATAGCTGATTGTCCCATGCCAGGAATCGGCTGTGCTCCGATTACCAGATTATTAAACACCTCAGAATCGAGTTCACGCACCACGAATTGGTCTTTGCCGCATAATATAGCCTTTCCCTTTTCACCATTTGGAAGCATCTTTATCCATGCTCCCGCTCCTGATGCGCCTGCTATAAGTGCAGTCTGGCGCGAATTTTCCGGATCGATTTTTACCGCACCACCTTCGTTTGCACCGAATGTAAAATCAAGATCACTATCCCAATCCTCACGGGCAGTTTTGAGATATTTATCCATCACTTTGGTCAGACGATCTAAATTGAGATGAGGGAAATGAAAAGTCACTTTACTGAAGCCATTAGGGTATTTTTTCAGCATATCCCAAAACACATTCGAACTGTAAACCGCAGATAGTTCAACCTTCAACAGTTTACTCTTCAGTAGTTTGCAGAAGGATGCTTCGAGAATATTAGCCACAGTTTTTGTATGGCTGAAAGCCGTAGATTTTCGCTCTATGGCGATGCGTTGGATTCCTGGGCGATTGTCGATGATGACCAGACAATTTCTATAATCAGCATATTTTTGAGACTTCAGGTGTTCGTCGGTAATCGTTACGTTTGTAACATTTGCCACACGCATCACATAGACATTATCTTGTGGTTTCACTATTTGTTTGTGCCAGTATGGTTTCTTTCTGGCATTCTCAAACGGGAATGGTTTCTCGAAATCAGCCAGCAAAAGCTCTTCAAGCAATTGCTGGCGATTTTCAAATGATTCTTGCACATTTACTTTTACCCAGTCGGGGAACTCAAGTTGATATTCTTCGTTAGGTCTTATGATGCGTAAGAAATTGTAGTTGTAAATTGCAAATCCAGACATGGTCTTCTATGTTTATTTATTTGTTTATAAGTTTATCAACGGTTGTATCAGTAAAAGTTTGCCAAATTTTCAATTCTACAGGCTTATAGTCATCGAAGAGCTGCTTTACAAACTCCACTTCAAACACCAGTCGTAGATCATTTCTGTCTTCTTCTGCTGTTCCTTCCTTACGATAACCCAGACGGGCTATTTTGATGAAGAATAAATCACGTACACCCTTACCTTTTATATAAGGCATGAAGTAGAAAAGCTTGTTGAGAGCCACCGATGTAGGGAACTTCTTGCCTGTATAGTAGATGGTGGCAGAGCCGTCAAGAAACATCTTCTCGTTGTCTTTCTTTACCAGCGAAATGAGTACATTCTTGGTTTCTTCCACCATAGCTGCCTGCTGCGACTTTCCACCATATTTCTCCCAATTAATATCATTGTGCACCATACTATTGTCAGTAATACTATTGAGTGCATACTGGTCGAAAAGATCGAGGAAGTTGAGCTCGTGATACTTATTTTTCAAGTCTACCGCTTTCATTTCCTTCTTTTTCAAAGTTTCACGATTAAGTCGTCTGTCCATTATCTTGTGCCAAATAGAACGAGCTAAAGTAACTTGCTCTTTTGAAAAATGCATTCGCTGGTGCAAAATTACTTCATCTGTTACATCTAGAATTTCATCTGCAGATGTATTATTGCGAAGCATGAAGTCTATCGTATTAAATAAATCCTCATTCTGTTCGTTGTAAGGAAGATAAATTCCTTCAACTTCACTAGGCATAAGTTCGAGACAACCACCCCCAAAGTTTCTACCCATTATCTCTGCAAAAACAAAAGATAAGGAATTATAATAACTTGCTATAAACGCTTTCTTATTGATTCCTTTATGGATGAACACTCTATGCATCGTATCAGTAGTGTATGCTCCCGCTTCATTTAAAACAAACTTAGGATAAAGATTGTTACGACGAAGGAATAATGCATCAGATAATTTAATAGAAGGAATTACCCACCACTGATCGCGTATACTAGTCTTATAACCTTTATTCACTCCCTCTTTTACACCATTTTCCAAATAAGCTTTAACCCCACTATTTCCCTTTACATCCGCATCAGGAGTGAATACAAGAAGATGAGCCTTTGCGCCTGACTCAACATTCTTTAGCCAGTCGTTATGAGTAAAGCAAAGACTATTTACCTGTACGCTACGACCAATCATTGGACGTGCATATTCCTGCAACTGATACAATGAAACCACAGATTTTGGCACAGTAAAATAACTGTTGGAACCAGTTGTAATACCCACTTCCACATCTGCATAGGATGAAATCTGTGGCATCGTCTGATTCTTTATTTTTTCCAAGAATTCAAGTTCTTCCTTATCCAGAAAATAGCATGTCCATTTGTCTGTGTGAAAATCTATCTTCTTAGTTGGAAAGCTCAATCTGTGTGGATCCAAATTCAATAATCCTTCTGTATCACGCACCTCGATGTGTTCTATCAGATGTTCGTTAGTTCCATTTTTTTCACACAACAACAAAACGACTTCCTGCTGAATTTCTTCAAAGACAAGGTTTTCAAAGGAAATTATATTAATCTTATTGAATGTCTTTGCAAGGTATTTGCGCAATTGCTGAGCAT
>ENA-UEOL01001997-UEOL01001997.1-human-gut-metagenome-genome-assembly--contig:-NODE-1997-length-12065-cov-5.203787_pt1 | contig 12065 bp, 7 predicted proteins | sample MGYA00242884_ERZ507884 | MGnify/ENA primary metagenome ERZ507884 (study PRJEB26167, sample SAMN06115417) | human gut metagenome | host: Homo sapiens | place: China:Chongqing | collected 2015-03-06... | reverse complement strand
AAAGTTTTGAATGGTCATATCATACTGACAGACACCAGTATTACAACGATTTTAGCACCCGAAATGACCTATACGCCTTCTTTTTCGGGGACCTCGTCGTGGCGCTGGGTGCGGACATCCGCAGTTCCGACGCCCGGATTTTCCGGATCACCACGGCCCTGGATCAGACGCACCTTGCGGGTCCGGTAACCCGGGGCGGAGCGACCGAGACCTCCGGCGGCCTGCCGTGGGTGCATCACGACGGCCGGGGATACGTATCGCTGGACGGCGCTCCGATTGCAGTCAGCACGGAGATTCAGGAGGGAAAATGGGATCTGATAGATCCTTTTTACAGGGACAGAACCCAGCGGGGGCCGGTTTTCAAGTGCTGGTTCGGGCATGATCCGGCCCGGACGGGCGGCTATGCCTACGCTTTTCTGCCGTGCCGCGACGCGAAACGGACCGAACGGTTTGCCCGGAATCCCTCCGTGCGGATACTTCGGAACGATACCGGATGTCAGGCCGTCGAATACGGGAAAACATGCTGCGTCGTGGTTCACCGGGCCGGAGAATACCGCCTCGGCGGGCGGACGATCACGGCGCCGGAACCGGCGATCTACCTCCTCCGCGGCGGCCGGACCGAGGTCCGCAGCCTCCCGCCCCTAAACGGCGCTGCCGACTGAACGCCGGACGCCGGAAAAAGCCCCCTATTTTACATTTCGGCGGACTTGTTTCGGTCGGGCGCGAATTTCGGCTCCTTATTGAATATGCATTTGGTCCTTGCGCTGTGACGATTCCCGGATATTGAGTTTTCCCTGCAAACTGATGGATTGATGCGGTCCGATGGTCTCCGAATAATTACGAATCTGTTCCAGCAACAGTTTTGCAGCGACGCGGCCCATTTCGAAAGTCGGCTGCGCTACACTCGTTAGATTGGGTTCAATTATTAAGGCGCTTTGAGATTCGGAGAATCCGACGAATGCAATTTCATCGGGGATTCGGATTCCGGCTTTTTGTAAGGTTTTCATCATCCCGATCGCTGCCGGATCGTTGACGGCAAAAACGGCATCGGGACGGGGATGCATTTTTAGCAGTTCCGCCGCCGCCTTTTGTCCGCTTTCCATCGAGATGCCTCCCGGAATGACCAGCTCTTCGATTGCCGAAACCCCGTGAGCCTGCAAAGCATTCCTGTATCCCCGTTCCCGCTCTTGCGAAAGCAGCAGTCTTTTAGGTCCTGCAAGGTGTGCGATCCGTTTGTAGCCTTGCCGGATTAGGTGCTCCACGGCATTGAACGCCCATTTATAATCGTCAAATATAACATGGGGAGCCTCGACCCCCGGACAAAGCCGATTGAAAAAGACGAGCGGAACGCGTTTTTCCTGTAATTGTGTCAGGAAATCGGCGCTTTCCGAATCCTGTGTTACGGAGATAATGATTCCGTCGACCATTTTGGCATCCATGGCCAGCAGGTTTTTCAGTTCCGTTGCTGCGATTTCGTTTGACTGGCTGATCAGGATATGGTATCCTTGCGGCTCCATCACTTCCTGAATTCCTGTGATCACTTCTGCAAAGAATGAGTTGAAAAATTCGGGGACGATTACTCCGATGGACATTGTCTGCCGTTGTTTTAGGCTTAATGAAATCGGATTCGGATGATAATGTAACCGCTCCGCTACTTCAAGAACGGCTCTGCGGGTTTCGGGATTGACATCCCATCTGTCTGCAAGCGCTCTTGATACGGTGGACGGAGAAATGTTGAGCTCGCGGGCGATGTCCTTTATGGTGGCTCTGTGTTTCAACATGGAGTCGAAAAGTGTAAGTTGCTTGTAAATATAACAAAAATCGGGCATAATGAATCATTTGTCCGATAAATTTTTGGGGAGCACCTGTAATGTCGGAGCCGAAATTCCAGCAGATTTCATCGGCAAGGTTACCGGTAACGTTGCCGATGATTTTTAGCTGAAAAAACTTGTTTATGCAACATTCGGACACTAATTTCGTTCAACATCCGGAATTTCCGGAGGCCATTCACCAGCCGAAGAAACCTTATGCAACTACTCGACTTCATTACCATCGCTGTCTTTGCGGCAGGCGTTGTAATCATGGGGCTTTCCTTTTCAGGGAAAAGCCGGAATATGAAATCGTTTTTCGCCGCAGGCGGTGCCGTGCCATGGCCGATGAGCGGACTCTCTCTCTTTATGGGGTTTTTCTCGGCCGGGACATTTGTCGTATGGGGATCGATCGCCTATACTTCCGGTTGGGTTTCCGTCGCTATCCAATGGACGATGGCGCTCGCAGGATTTGCTGTAGGTCTGTTCATTGCTCCGCGCTGGCATAAAACCGGGGCTCTCACGGCAGCCGAATACATTACTCACCGGCTCGGGACGCGTACGCAAAAAATTTATACTTATCTGTTTTTGTTCGTGTCGCTTTTTACGACCGGCGCTTTCCTCTATCCCGTTGCGAAAATCGTCGAAGTTTCGACCGGCCTGCCTCTCAATGCCTGTATCTTGCTGTTGGGGTGTTTTTGCATCTTGTATGTGACCGTCGGGGGATTATGGGCGGTCATGTCTACCGATGTATTGCAATTTGTCATTCTGACGGCTGCCGTACTAATCGTCGTACCGATGTCGTTTGCGCGGATTGAGGGCGTAACGGAATTTATCCGCTCGGCTTCCGACGGATTTTTTCAACTGACGAACGAAGATTATACACTCGGGTTCATTATTGCTTTCGGTATATATAACGCCATTTTTTTGGGTGGTAACTGGGCCTATGTGCAACGTTATACCAGCGTTGCCTCCCGCAGCAGTTCCCGGAACGTCGGGCTGTTGTTCGGCGGTTTATATGTCGTCAGTGCCGTATTGTGGATGCTGCCGCCGATGATATACCGCCTGATCGACCCCTCGCTCGATTCCATTGGAGCCGAAGGCGCTTACTTGCTTATGTGCCGCGAGGTTTTGCCTGTCGGACTGTTGGGCTTGATGCTCGGCGGTATGGTGTTCGCCACGGCCAGTTCGCTCAACGCCACGCTGAATATTTCATCGGGAGTGGTTACAAATGATATTTTCCGAAGGCTGCGGCCTGCGAGTTCGGATAAACTCCTGATCCGTGTCGCACGTATTTCTACTGTTTTGTTCGGCTTGATGGCGATTGGCGTTGCATTGCTGATTCCTAAAATGGGAGGTATCGTCAATGTTGTCATCAGTGTTGCGGCTCTCACGGGCGTTCCGCTTTATCTGCCGATCATCTGGTCGCTTTTTTCACGCCGTCAGACGGGAACGTCGGTGATCACGGCCACGCTGTCGAGCTTGGGAGTTAACGCCTTGTTCAAATTTGTGATGCCTTCGGCAGGTCTTACCCTCAATCGGGCGGAGGAGATGATATTGGGTGTGACGTTCCCGGCAGTGATCCTGTTGTCGTTCGAGTGTTACTATCGGTTGCGGAAAGCGGAGGCCGCCGGCTATGGGGAATATGAGGTTTGGGAACGAAAAAATGAGACGGAACGTCAGAATGAAACCCTGACCCGATCTTCGGACGAAGACAACGCGTTCAGCCGTAAGGTCATCGGAATTGGAATCGCTTCGACGGGGGCTCTCATAACATTGTTGGGTCTCATTGCTCCGACCGGACGTTTGCTTGTTATTGGAATCGGTCTGTTGCTCATATTGTTCGGATTGAAGATTCGGCGTCATAAAGCGGTAAACAAAAAATAAGACAATCCTATATTTATGCTTTCTCAACCCTTTTCATCTTCTAAACGTGAGATGCACTCCCGTGCCCTTTCGGCGGAGTTCGTCGTCATCGGAGGAGGTTTTGCCGGTGTATGCGCCGCAGTTACGGCAGCCCGCTCCGGGACTAAAACAATTCTTGTGCAGGACCGTCCGGTGCTTGGAGGCAACGCTTCGAGCGAAGTTCGCCTGTGGATACTCGGCGCCACGTCACACATGGGCAATAACAACCGCTGGTCGCGCGAGGGCGGCCTGGTGGATGAAATACTCATCGAGAACCTTTATCGCAACAAGGAAGGGAATCCGGTGATTCTCGATACGATTCTTCTTGAAAAGGTTTATCAGGAACCCAACATAACGCTGCTGCTGAACACGGCGGTTTGGGATATTGAGAAGGCCGATCCACAGACTGTTTCGAAGGTGTATGCCTTTTGCTCGCAAAATTCGACCTTCTATGAAATATCAGGCAGGCTTTTCTGCGATGCATCGGGCGATGGCATTCTTGCATACCGTGCCGGGGCTGCATTCCGTATGGGTGCTGAAGAAAAGCGGTGTTACAACGAGCAGTTCGCTCCCGACAAAGGTGAATTCGGGGAACTGCTGGGCCATTCGATCTATTTTTACAGCTTGGATACCGGCAAGCCCGTTAAATTTGTTCCTCCGTCCTATGCTTTAAAGGACATCACCCGCATTCCGCGTTGGCGGAAAATCAGCTCCTCCGAACACGGTTGTCGTTTTTGGTGGCTCGAATACGGGGGACGGCTCGATACGATACACGATACGGAACAGATCAAGTGGGAAATTTGGAGCGTCGTCTACGGTGTGTGGGATTATATCAAGAATTCGGGGAATTTTCCCGATGCGGAGAATCTTACCTTGTCTTGGGTCGGAACGATTCCGGGTAAGCGCGAAAGCCGCCGTTTTGAAGGTGAATATACGTTGGTTCAACAGGATATCATCGAACAGCGACATCACCCTGATGCGGTCGCCTTCGGAGGCTGGGCTATCGATCTGCATCCCGCAGACGGTGTTTACAGCAGCCAGAACGGATGTATTCAATACCATTCAAAAGGAATTTACGAAATTCCGTACCGCTGCTATTGCAGCCGGGATATTCGCAACCTTTTTTTGGCGGGCCGCTGCATTAGCGCGTCGCATGTCGCGCACGGGTCCACGCGTGTCATGGCGACATCGGGATTCGGGGCGCAGGCTATAGGCATGGCAGCTGCGTTGTGTCTGCAAAAGGGGGTGTTGCCGGCCGATTTAACCCGTCCCGAATTTATGCGGCTGCTGCAACAACGCTTGAATTTAGCGGGGCAGAGTATTCCGGGAATACGGATTGATTCGGCCGGGAATCTCGCCGCTTCGGCCCGTATTTCAGCCAGCAGTGAATTGCGCCTTGCGGAAATTCCGTTCGACGGAGGATGGATGCCGTTGGATTATTCGGCAGCCCAGTTGCTGCCACTGAAGGCAGGCGTTCGGTACAGGTTCGAAATAGAAGTGGAAGCCTGCGAAGCCACTGTTCTTGAAGCGGAACTCCGCTATGCCGCAAAACCTTTCAACTATACGCCGGATATGACGGCGGAACGGGTTCGGATTCCGGTTGAAACGGGAACATGCAAGTTGTCGGTCGTCTTTACCGGGACCGTTCCGTCCGACCAATATGGATTCGTGACTTTTTTGAAGAATAATGCATTGCGCATTCGTTCGAGCAAAGCCCGTTATACGGGTATCGTCTCCGTATTCAATAAATTCAACGAAGCGGTCAACAATAACGGGCGTCAGACGCCTCCCGCCGGCAGCGGCATCGATGCTTTCGAATTCTGGTGCCCCGACCGACGGCCGGCAGGACAGAATATCGCCATGCGAATTACGCCCGCAATCGAAGCTTTTTCACCGTCTAATGTCGTCAACGGGTTTGTACGTCCGACTGTAACGGCTAACGCCTGGTGCGCAGCTTTCGGGGATAAGATGCCTCGTCTTTCGTTTTGCTGGGATGTTCCGCAGCGGATCGGTCGCATCCGCCTTTTTTTCGATACGGACTACGATCACGCTCTGGAATCGGTGCAAATGGGGCATCCCGAGCGAGTCATTCCCTTTTGTGTACAAGGTTACAGGATTCTGGACGGTCACGGCAATGTCGTATGCGAATGTACAGACAACCACCAGACCATCAATGATATTCGTCTAAAGGAGACTTTGGAGACCGATCGGCTCGCCATCGTTGTCGAACATCCTTCATCGGAGGTTGCCGCAGCTTTGTTTCAAATACACATCGAAGCATAAACTTACCTTAAAACAATAACCAATGAAGCAGAAATTGACTTATTTCAGGCGCACCAGGACCTTTGTCTTGAGCCTGTTGCTGCTCTCCTGCATGGCCGCGCAAGGTCAGCAACAGCCGTCGCGTATGGTAAAGGGCCTTGTCAAAGATGCCCGGACCGGAGAGCCGCTTGCTGGAGTTGCCGTATTGGTCCGCGGCACGACACAGGGCACTACTACCGGAATTTCAGGAGAATATGCGGTCTCGGTCCCGTCCGGTTCTACCGAATTGGAATTTTCCTTTCTCGGCTATGTGGCCAAAATTCAGAAAATCGGTACGGCTCATACTCTCGATGTAACGATGGAGGAGGAGGCCACCGGTTTGCAGGAGGTCGTTGTCGTGGGATATGGCGTACAGAAAAAGGCGAACCTGACCGGTTCGGTATCCGTCATGGAAGGAGATGACATCAACCGACGACAGGTTATGCGGGCGAGTTCGGCTCTCCAGGGGCTTTCGGCGGGTGTGTCGGTTGTTCAGAAATCGGGACAGCCCGGTTCGGACGGCGCCACGATTCGTGTGCGTGGTGTCGGCACGATCAATAACTCGGATGCCTTGGTGCTTGTCGACGGGGTGCAGGGAAGCCTCGATGCGCTGGATTCGAACGACATCGAGTCGATTTCGGTTTTGAAAGATGCGGCGTCAGCCGCCATTTACGGCTCCCGAGCCGCCAATGGTGTCATTTTGGTTACGACTAAAAACGGCGGTGACGAGAAATTGAGCGTTACGGTGAATAGTTCGGTGGCTTGGCAGCGTTTTACGGATCTGCCGGAATTCGTCAACGGATATACCTATATGAAAGCGATGAATACGGCGTACGAAAATGTCAAGAAAACGCCGCTCTATTCCGACTCTTACCTGGCCGACTACATGCGCTATAAACTGGTCGATCCGGACCGTTATCCCGATACCGACTGGCAAGATGCCCTTTACACAGGTTCCGGGTTCATGCAGCATCACCATATCAGCGTAAGCGGCGGTAAAAAGGTCAACACGCTGGCTTCGTTCGGTTATCAGGAGCAGGAAGGTCTGATTCCGGGCTTCAGCGCCGAACGTTACAATATGCGGCTCAATTCGCGTATGAATATTCGTAAGAATTTGCAGGCTAAAGTTCTGGTTGAGGCACGTCGAAACAATGTCGTCGAGCCGATCAGCGCCGCCAGTATCATGAGCAATGTCAACCGCATTGCGCCGATTTATACGGCGCGTCTGAAAGATGGGCGCTGGGGAACGGGATACAACAATGGCAATCCCGTCGCACAGGCCAACGACGGCGGATCGAGCGATAAGACGTACGACTTTTTGCGGGCGACGTTCCAAGTGGCCTATCAACCGTTTTCGGGCATGGATGTCGAGTTCAACTTTTCGCCCAAATTTTCAAACAACTATACGAAGAATTTCAATAAAAGCCTCAAGCTCTATACGCCCGACAGCGATGAACCTGTCCTGAATCCCGCCATGTCGAGTCTTAATCAGACGGATGCGAAAATAACCGAAAACATGTTACAGGTGATTCTGCGGTACAATAAGGAGTTCAGAGACCATGAAATCGGGATTCTCGGCGGTTATGAACAAATCATCTATAAAACCCAGAATATTTCGTTGCGCCGCGAAGGCTTTCCGTTGGTCGATTATCCCGTTATGAATGCCGGTTCGGTAACAAACTGGAGCAATGGTGGTGGTGCGTCTGAATGGGCTTTGCTTTCCTATTTCGCACGTGCGAACTACTCCTATAAGTCGCGCTATCTGCTTGAAGCTAATATTCGTGTCGATGGGTCGTCCCGATTTGCCCGGGGACACCGCTTCGGAGTTTTCCCGTCGGTGTCGCTCGGATGGCGTATTTCCGAAGAGAATTTCATGAAATCTGTCGACTGGGTAACGAATCTCAAACTGCGCGCTTCGTGGGGCCAGCTGGGTAATCAGGAGATCGGTACCTATCCCGCCTATACTACGATGAGTATGGGCCCGACTTTCATTTTCGGTACTACGCCGACCGCTGCCGATGGTGCCGTACAGAAATCCTATGCCAACGAGGGTATTACGTGGGAGACCAGCGAAACGATTGATGTCGGACTCGACGTATCGCTGTTTCGCAATAAATTCAACATGGTATTCGATCTTTACGAACGGAAGACCAAGGACATCCTGCTGAAGCTTCCTATCACGGGCATTACGGGACTGACGGAACCTTATCAGAACGCAGGTGTTGTACGCAATCGCGGCTGGGACCTCGAATTGTCGCACCGCAATCAGCACCGGGATTTCCGGTATCAGATTTCGTTCAACCTGTCGGATGTTCATAATAAGGTAATCGATCTCAAGGGAGCGGGACCGATCATCAGCGGTTTTTCTCTGATTGAGGAGGGGTATCCGATCAATTCGATTTACGGTTATAAGGCGCTGGGGCTGTTTCGGAGCGATGAGGAGATCGCGGGTGCACCCCGCCAGACATTTGGCGATATCGCCCCGGGAGATATCCGCTATGCCAATGTGAGTGATAGAAACAACAAGAATACGGTGGACCGGGATGATCGGACGGTTATCGGCAATGTTATTCCCCGTTATACCTATGGTTTGAATATCGCCATGCAATATAAGGGTTTCGATTTGTCGATGCTTATTCAAGGCGTGGGCAAGGTCAATGCAATTTATACGGGTGATGCGGTCTGGGCGCTTTACAATGCCGGAAAAATGCAACGATGGCACATGGATTATTGGACGCCGCAGAACCCCGGAGCCTCGTATCCCCGGCTGATTGCCGATTCGTCCCATAATAACTTTCAGAATTCCAGTTTTTGGGTTTATGACGCCTCTTACGTGCGTCTGAAAAATGCACAGCTTGGCTATACGCTGCCCGAGCGGCTTACCCGTAAAATATGGATTCAGAAACTGCGACTTTATGTTTCGGGGGATAATCTGCTGACATTCGACCATATGCCCAAAGGCTGGGACCCTGAGACGCGCAGCGGTGATGCGGAAATCTATCCGATCGCAAGCACCTATACCTTCGGTGTTCAAATTACGTTCTAAACGATTTCAACCATGAAAAAACTGATCATATTGTTTACGGCATGCATAGCACTGGTTTCGTGTCACGATATTCTGGATCGCTATCCGCTCGAAGGCCCTCCCAGCGCAACCTTTTTTTCAAACGAGGATGAGCTTACGCTGGCCATTAACGGGGCTTATGAAAGTCTCTACTGGCTTTCGAATGCCAATGTTCCTTATCAGATGTTCCTCGAGGGAGCGACGGACATTGTCTATGTCCGCGGTAATTATGCCAATATGGATGTAATTCGCATCGGGCAGGCTACGGCTTCGACGGCCGTGTTCCAAAGCGTATGGGATACATTCTACAATAACATCTCGCGTTGCAATAACATTCTCGACAATATGCACCGGGCCAAGGAGAATGTCAGCGAGACTTTCTACAACCGCATCGAAGCTGAAGCCAAATTCCTGCGAGCATATAACTATTTCTACCTGACCAGTCTTTACGGCGATGTGCCTTTTGTCGAACACATGCTCGATTGGAAGAACCCGTTGTTGCCGAAAACCCCTGTTCGCAAGATCATCGATGCCATGTATGCGGATCTTGATTCCGCATTTAAATCCGTTCCCCGGATCTGCTCCGACAAACAGTACAATCGGATCACCCAAGGTGCGGTTATGGGGCTCAAGGCCCGCATGGCGCTTGTCAATAACGATATGGATGTTGCGGCGGAAGCTGCATGGACGGTGATTTCATCGGGAGTCTATTCCGTCTATGACAGTTATGAGTACCTTTTCCTGTACGACGGTATGAATTCGAATGAGGTGATTCTCCAGATGCCTTTTGCCGAAGGGGTCAGAACCAGTCAGATACCCCGCCATTTGGGTGCACGTTCAGCCCCGGGCTATTCGGCCATTGTCCCGACGCAGGTGCTGGTGGACATGTATCAGTGCGTCGACGGCGAACGCATCGATCGCTCTAAACTTTACGACCCCAAGAAGCCTTTCGAGAAGCGTGATCCCCGATTGGCGTATTCGATTCTTTATCCGGGACAGTGGCATGCAGGTATCAGATTCGAAACTCATCCCGACTCGATCAAAACCACGAAGATCGTCAACGGCGCCTATACCCGTATTGCCAATGACGAAGCGACACACGCCTATGCCACATTTACGGGGTATCTTTTCCGCAAATATTATGATGAACAGGACCTGCCCGCCAAGGTAGCCAAGAGTTCTCTCAATTTTATGATCATGCGTTATGCCGAGGTGTTGCTTACCTATGCCGAGGCGAAGATCGAATTGGGGGAGATCGATGATACGGTTATCGAGGCCATCAATCAGGTCCGTCGTCGTAAGGACGTAATGATGCCTCCTGCGAAGATCACAATGTCGGTCGATGAACTGCGTTCTCTGGTTCGTTATGAACGTACTGTCGAACTGGCGTTGGAGGGGCATCGTTTGTTCGATATCCATCGCTGGGGAATTGCGGAGGAAGTGCTCTCCGGCTATATGCTGGGAAAGCGCAAAAAGGCCAATTGGTACGATCCGGTCATTCCGTCGTTCAGTGATGCAGGGAAACCGGTTTATCCGGATGAACGCATTTTCAACTCCTTGGGTTACGCCACATTCGATCCCGATAAAAACAGCCTGTGGTTTATTCCGCAGAATGAGATCGACCGTAATCCGTTGCTTCAGGAAGAGACGGAAGATGACGATGACGATTGGTAGACAGCTCTTTTATCACTGACAAAAAAATATAAATATGAAAAAGATGATTATAGAATTGCTCTTTGCGCTTCCCCTGATTGCCGGAGGAGTAGCCTGCGGTTCGGATGAAGAGCCGGCTGCACCGATTGAAAACAAGCAATATAAGGTTTTACCTCACACTACGTCGATGGAGGTGCGTTGGAAAGATGCTGCCGGCGTTGTCCGGTTCTGTGTCGAATATGCGGAGGATGCCTCGATGGACGCCGTGCAGAGCGTCGAAGTCGAAGCGCCTTCGACCAATGTTTTGATTGAAGGCCTTTCTCCCGAGACCGACTATTTTGTCCGTACCCGGGCTTATAACGGGGTGCGTTGGACCGAATGGACTGATATCACTCCGATACGCACGGCGCAATTCACCGTTTCGGTTGAAACTTATAACCTGCTTGGTGCAGACATTACGACCAAGGGACCCTCGTGGGCCGAGCGTAAAAGTCATGTGGGGGATATTATCCGGCAGAGTGGCAATGATCCGGATATTCTTGGAGTACAGGAGTGCTCGATCGCTGCACAAAAAGCCGATATGAAAGCCATGCTTGGTGATTTGTACGATTACTCCGAGAATGAAAAACCGACATCGTCCCCTGGCCTTATTTTCTGGAAAAAGGGCGCCTTCGAGTTGGAGGAGCGGGAAATAGTCGATCTGTTGAACGGCAAATATCCCAATACTTACGAAAAACAACGGTATGGTCATTTCGTGAGACTGAAACATCTTGCTTCGGGCAGCAGCATCCTGGTTTACAGCGTCCATTTGCGGGCCGGGTCCGATGTCGCGACAGCGGACCTGCGAAAGGAAATGATTGATAATCTGTGCCCTCTTGCAGCGCGGAAATCGGCCGAGACGGGTTGTCCGGTCATCGTATTGGGGGATATGAACTGCACACCCAACCGGCTGATCGGAGGAATCCCGTCATCGCCGCAGGTTTACAAAAGTCATGGATTTCTCGATACGTTCACGCAAACCCGTCAGCGAACGAACGAGAACTATGCAACCTACTCTTCGTCGGCCGCCGTAGTCGAAGAATGCAGAGTCGAAGTCGGAGAGAATGGCAGCCGGCGAATCGACTATATTTTCACCTATCCCGAAAGCAGAGTCACGACGACCCGTTATGCTACGGTCCTTAATTTCGCTGAAGACGGGACGGCCAACAAACTCCGGTCTCCATTGCCTTCGGACCACCACCCGGTTCGAGCCGAGCTGAATTTTTTCTATGAATAATTCCAATCAGCAGTTGAACTGCTGTGATTTATAAGTTTAACTGAGGTCATTTAAGCCT